>MTKZ01011497.1_pt2 | contig 33129 bp, 27 predicted proteins | sample 1042781 | NCBI WGS metagenome assembly MTKZ01 (sample SAMN06212207, study PRJNA360539) | anaerobic digester metagenome | biome: Wastewater treatment plant; material: sludge; isolation source: anaerobic digester fed with sludge from wastewater treatment plant | place: Denmark: WWTP Viborg ...
TTGAGCACACCGATCATGTGACTGGCGAACCGATATTCGCGCCGCTGGAGTTGCTGCGTTTTGCCATCCCGCGCCAGGTTTACACGCGCAGCCACCTTGACTACATCGGCGAATCCGCCGCGAAATGCATGCGGGAGGCTGATAAGATTCGTGGGTTGGAAATCATCTGGGCGCCGAAGGTGTTGCGGCACTTCATGGCGAAACTTGCACCTGTGGAGTAGACTATTGTGGGGCGCAGGCACGCCCTGGCAGAGGAAATTGCTCAGGTATAATTGAGCAGACAAAAACAAGAAAGAGGCAGTATGCGCGTACTGATCATTGGAACAGGATATGTTGGACTAAATACGGGGGTGATGCTGGCTTATCTGGGCAACGACGTGACTTGCATCGACCTCAACCAGGAGAAGGTGAAGCAGTTGCAGGCAGGAAAGGTTCCTTTTTTCGAACCCCATCTTGATGAACTATTTGCTGATCTCCACGAGGAAATTCACGTTGTCAGTGACTATGTTGAAGCGGATATCCCCAACCAGGATGTCGTTTTCATCGCAGTTGGAACACCATCATTACCCGATGGCAATGCTGATCTGAGTTATGTCCGCATGGCGGCAGAGTCGATCGCTGAGAATCTGGGTGAAAAATTTGTGGTGGTGGTCAACAAATCCACCGTGCCAATAGGTTCGGGCAACTGGGTTGATTCCATTATCCGCGAGCATTACTTTGAAGTCCATAATGCCAAGCCGAATGGCCTGTTCAATGTCGTTTCCAGCCCGGAATTCCTGGCCCAGGGTGCGGCACTGCACGGTTCCTTTTATCCTGATCGGATTATCGTGGGTTCGGAGCATGAGCCCAGTGTTGACCGCCTGAAAGAGCTATTTGGTCCAATTATGCGCCAGGACTTTGAAGCACCGGCAGGTTTGCCCAGACCGGCTGGTCTTACTGAAGTTCCGATGGTTGTCTGCGACCTGACATCGGCTGAGATGGTGAAGTATGCCGCCAATTCGTTCCTGGCGCTGAAGATATCTTTTATCAATGAGATTGCCCACCTGGCGCAAAAGGTAGGGGCGGATGTTTCGGCAATTGCCAGGGGGATTGGGCTGGATAAGCGTATCGGAGATCGCTTCCTGAACGCCGGCATTGGATGGGGAGGGTCCTGCTTTGGCAAGGACACAGCCGCGCTTGTGGCGACAGCGAAGGATTACAACCTGGACATGCCGATCATCCGTGCAGCACGAGACGTGAACTACGCTCAGCGTGTGTGGGTGGTGGACCGTCTGCAGGAGGAGCTCAAGATCCTGAAGGGCAAGCATATTGCCCTGCTCGGGTTCAGTTTCAAGCCAAATACCGATGACCTGCGCGACGCGCCATCGCTGGATATCAGCAAGTTACTGGTTCAGCGTGGCGCGATTGTGCGGGCGCACGATCCGGTGGCGCTGGAAAATGCGCGCAGCCAATACCCCAAATTAGGAATCACTTACTCAGACAACCTCGAATTCACACTCGACGAAGCAGACGCAATCGTGTTGGTGACCGAGTGGCCAATCTACCGTGAGCTTAATTGGGAAGCATTTGCACCGGTGCCAGTGATAGACGGACGCAACTTCCTCGACCGGGAGCATCTTACGAAATTGGGATTTCATGTTGTTGGTATCGGCAAATGACAGGGGAGGTGGGGACAACCCATTTTCACGTCATATTACTTTTGGAGTATCATAATAGCAGTATTAAAAATCTTTTCGTCAATCAAAAAAGGAGATGTAATGAAAAAGTTTAGTTTGCTACTGCCCATTCTTATCATTGCTGTGTTGGTGGTCGCCGCCTGCCAACCCAAAGCACCCGAGCTTGGAACGGAAGAGAACCCAATCAAATGGGTCTTTGTTCCCTCTGGTGAAATGGAATCTGTCTCGGCTGGTGCTGACGCGGTTGCCGATATGATCTTCGCGGAGACTGGCCTGGTGGTGGAAACCTTCGTGGCCACCGACTACACCGCCGCTATTGAAGCGGAATGCTCCGGGCAGGCCCACATGGGCTCACTGGCGACCTTCGCCGCCATCACTGCCGCGGATCGCGACTGCGCTTATCCAGCGCTTGTCGCCACTCGGTATGGCAGCCCAACCTACACCGGGCAAATCATCGCCCATGTTGACAGCGGCATCACCTCCGTTGCTGATCTTGCCGGTAAGGTTTTCTGCGCCACTGATGAAACCAGCACCAGCGGCTGGATCATCCCCAGCATTATGATGCGCGCTGCCGGCGTTGATCCGGAAAAGGACATCGAAGTGATCTTCGCGGGCAGCCATGACGCGGCCGTGCTTGGCGTGTACAATGGTGACTGCGATGCCGGCGCTTCCTTTGTGGATGCCCGTACTTCTGTTGAAGACGAATTCCCGGATGTGATGGACAAAGTTCTCCAGGTTGAGATTTCTGTTGAAATCCCCAACGACGGTGTGCAATTCACCAAGGACTTCCCCGCCGAGACCCAGACCAAGCTTGTTGACGCTCTGATCAAGATCATCGGTACCGACGAAGGTAAAGCCGCCATGGACGCCGCTTACGAGTGGGACGGACTGGAAAAACACGACAACACTTTCTATGATGCCTTCCGCCAGTTGCTCGACGCGGCAGGAATTACCGCTGAAGATCTCTAAGATTTTCAGGTGATGTGAATTGATTAACGAACGGGGGACCTCATGGTCCCCCGTATTAATTCCCGGGGTGTGTGATCATGCTTGAAGTTCGTAATCTAACAAAAATATATGATGACGGGACGGTGGCTCTACGGAATGTAAGTTTTATAGTTCCGGATGGAGAGTTTCTGGTGGTGATCGGGCTAAGCGGGTCAGGAAAGTCGACCTTGCTGCGGTGCATCAATCGCCTGATTGACCCAACAGAAGGGCAGATCCTCTGGGATGGCGTGGATATCACCTCTCTCAAAGGGGACGATCTGCGAAATCTGCGGAGAAAAATCGGCATGGTTTTTCAGCAGTTCAACCTGGTCAAACGATCGACCGTCCTGACCAACGTGATGGCTGGCAGGCTCGGCTATTCGCCCACATGGCGCAGCATCACCAACCGATTTGATGACGCCGACAGAGAACGTGCCCAAATGGCCTTGAAGCGAATGGGCATCACTGATCAGGCAAACAAACGGGCTGATGAGCTCAGCGGTGGGCAGCAGCAGCGCGTTGGGATTGCCCGGGCGCTGATGCAGGAACCAAAGCTGATTCTTGCTGATGAGCCCGTTGCCAGTTTGGATCCGGTTTTAGCGCATTCGATCTTGCAACACCTGGAAAGCCTGAACAAAGAGGACGGCATTACGATTATCTGCAGCCTGCATTACCTCGACCTTGTGCAGCGCTACGGTACCAGTGTGATCGGACTACGAGATGGTCGGGTGGTCTACGAGGGCAATAAAAAGCAAATCCTTCGCATGACTGACGCAGAATTCAAGACCATTTACGGTGAAGAAGCAGAGCGAATGGGGGGCATATCCGGCGAGCTACTTGAAGAAGAAGCGTTATCTGGTGGGGAGGAGGTGACAGAATGAGCGGAAAAGATCAAACGATTGAAGAAAAACCGAGCCTGGTTCCTCCTGTTGTGGCGGGATTAATTTCCCTGATCGTGCCAGGTTTGGGGCACATGTTGGCAAGGAAGTTTCGCAAGGGTTTGGTGTTGTTGTTGGTATTCCTTTCCGCGGCAGGTTTGTGGATCTGGCGTGTGAATGATGCGGCAAGGCGGGAAATTGGCTTTGTGGCGATGTTCAAGAAGGCGATCCAGCTCCAACCCATCATCCTCGTTATTCTGATTGTTCTTGTCGTGCTTTACCTCTTGATTGCCTATGACGCTTACAAGTCCGCTGCCACAGCCAAACCAAACTCTTTCTTGATGTGGGTGTTGGTGTTGACTTCCTTCTTTATTTTGGGCTGGCAGATCGGTGAGATCAGACCAGCAGTGCTGGTACGGGACGGCGCAAAATCGCTGCCGTTGCTGATGCGGGTGCTTTGGCCTTGGGAAAAAGCGCTCTACTATCCTGAAGAACTGCTCGTGGGCAGTGCGGACGTGGTTATTCCCTGTACGGAAAATGCGGAAGTACCGCCGCGCGTGGTTGAAGAAGGCGATCCTTACGTTACTGTCACGCCAGATTGTGGCAATCTTTCAGAGATTGCTGGCGCTGAAGGCACAAAACTCAAGATGGTTGGCGGCAACTTTGCCCCCAACGACGAAACCGAGATCTGGTGGGTGGACCAGGTGCGCAATGAGTTCCGTTATCGTTATGGCGGAGAGTACATCAAGGTCGTCACTGACGAAAACGGCGCTTTTGAACTGGATGTAGTCATCCCTTACCGGGTCATTCCAACCACCGGTGGAAAAGGATACGCTATTTGGCAGGTTGAAGCGCGCCAGGTTGCCTCGGTTGGCAAACCGGTTTTGAGCGAGGAGTTGAAACTCTCGGTCGAAAAGATGATCGAAACCATATTCCTGGGCATGATGTCCACTTTCTTTGGCGTCATTCTTTCAATCCCTGTCAGTTTCATTGCCTCACGCAACCTCATGTCAGCCAACTGGTTTACCAAAACCATTTACATGGTGGTTCGGACTATCTTAAATATTATCCGTTCAATCGAATCGCTGGTTTGGGCGGTTATTGCCATCATTGCGGTAGGTTTGGGACCTTTCGCGGGAATCCTGGCCCTCACGGTGCACTCGATCGCTGCCCTGGGTAAGCTTTATTCTGAAGCAATCGAGTCGATTGACCCGGGACCGGTGGAGGCTATCCAGGCTACTGGCGCGAATTGGCTCCAGACGGTTTGGTACGCGGTCATTCCGCAGATTGTGCCGCCTTTTGTCTCCTTCACCATTTACCGCTGGGACATCAACGTGCGCATGTCCACGGTTATCGGTATGGTTGGCGGCGGTGGCATTGGTTATTTGCTGATCCAGTGGATCCGCCTGTTGGATTACCGTTCTGCGGGCATTGCAATCTGGTTTATCGCCATTACCGTGGCGATACTCGACTTTGTCAGCTCAGAGATCCGGAATCGCTTTGCATAAATGTGTTTTGAAAGTCAATGAAGCGCCAGGGTAATCTGGCGCTTTTTTATGCCTGGATTCAGGTGTTTTTGCAGCGGAGAAGCAGATTCGTATCAGGTAACCCATATTTCGCGGGGGGAAGGGGTTTGACCCCTTAGGAATGCAGATTGCAGCCAATCTTATCCTAAAGTGCAATGCGCGTAGCCAATAAAGACCAATTAAAATAAAGATTAAGAATGCCTAAATTGAACAAGCAACCACACTTACCTGCTCGCTTGTCTGCACAATCTCAATAGGGGGAACATACCATAGTTTTTTGAGAAATCCTAGATGGGCAGAGGGGAAATCCGTTTTTTCAAAGGCTGACTTTATTCGGTTAGTTTTATTTTTTACTCAGTGGGACGTTTTCCTTTATAATCCAAATCAAGCCATAGAAAGGAATTAGACATGGGTAAAGCAACACAAGATTTACAAAATGAACATGAAGCGATTCTGCACGTATTCACCATCCTGGATAGAATGTTGATATCAGCGAACGCTGATGAGGAAAGAGACTTGATTTTCGCAGATGAGTTAGTCCATTTTCTTAAAGTCTTTGCGGACCAGTGCCACCACGGTAAAGAAGAAGGCTTTCTTTTCAAGGAACTCGAAAAGCGTGGTGTCCCGAATAAGGGCGGCCCTATTGGGGCGATGCTTCAAGAGCACGTGTTGGGCAGGGAATTGATCGCAAAGATGAGTGAGGCTGTTCAGGGCGCTGACCTGGATACCTTTAAGCTTCACGCTGTCGCATACCGCGATCTGCTACGGCAGCACATTCAAAAAGAAACTGGTGTTCTATTCAGGCTGGCAGATCGGTTGATCAGCAATGAACGGCAAATGGAACTTTTTGAGAAGTTTGAAGAGCATGAAGAAAACGTGATTGGGCATGGCGTGCATGAACAGTTACACGCACAGATCCATGCCTGGGAGATTTTATATCACGCGTAAATGCTGAACTGCCCGCGACCTGGGAGACCTTGGCCGAATAGCTGAACGCCTCACCATCCGGAAGGGTGTATTTTTCCTTGTGTTTTAATATAGAAAACTTGCGAGAAACATGACCAAATTAGTGGGGTTTATGGCATAATAAGAGCGCAAATGTGAATTATCTTACAAGGAGATCTTTATGACCGATATGTTTTGTTATCAATGCCAGGAAACCATGAAAAACTCGGGTTGCACCCGGCGCGGCATGTGCGGAAAATCCGCTGAGGTAGCCCGCCTGCAGGACCTGCTTGTTTATTTACTAAAAGGTATTTCTTTTTGGGGCACTCGCGCTCGTCCAATGGATGTCAAAGACGATGAGACGGATCTCTTCGTCGCCAAAGCGCTATTTGCTACCATCACCAATGCCAACTTTGACGCTACACGTTTTGTTGAACTCATCAAGGAAGCAATCGCACGCCGGGATGACCTGCGCGCACGCGCCCAAGCTCGCTGCAACGAACTGCACAACTCCAATTGCACCGGCAGCGGTCCGGATTGGGCTGGCTGGCATCCTGAAAATTATGAAGTTGAGACCCTGCTTGCCAAGGGACGGACTGTTGGCGTGATGGATGACCCTGATCTCAATGAAGATATCCGCTCCATGCGCGAACTGGTCATCTATGGTTTGAAAGGCATTGCGGCTTACGTGGACCATGCTTACCTGGTGGGGGGTCGGGACGAAAGCATTTTGGCATTTATGCAGGAAGCACTCGAAGCTACTACTAACAATAAACTTGGTCAAGCGGAAATGCTGGCGCTCGTCCAGAAGACCGGTGAATGTGGCGTCAAAGCCATGGCACTGCTGGACGCCTCCAATACCGGTCGCTACGGTAATCCGGAGCCAACCCATGTCTTCCTGGGTGTGAAACCTGGCAAAGGCATCCTGGTTAGCGGTCACGATTTGGTGGACCTGGAAGAGCTGCTCCAGCAAACGGAGGGTACTGGCATCAACATCTATACCCATGGCGAAATGCTGCCAACCAACGCTTATCCTGAACTGAAGAAATACAAGCACCTGGTTGGGAACTATGGTGGTTCGTGGTGGAAACAGGCAGAGGAATTTGACGCTTTTGGCGGTCCGATCCTGATGACCACCAACTGCATCATCCCGGTGCGCGATGGCTACCGCGACCGCATCTTCACCACCGGCATGGCGGGGTATCCGGACATGCCACATATCGCCGATCGACCCGAAGGCGGACACAAGGATTTCTCGGCAGTAATTGAGCGTGCTAAAACTTGCGCTGAGCCGAAAGAACTCGAAACCGGCACGATCCCGATCGGTTTCGCGCATCACACTGTCCTGAGTGTGGCTGACAAGGTGATTGAGGCTGTCAAGAGCGGCGCTATCTCGCGGTTTGTCGTGATGGGTGGCTGTGACGGACGCCACAAGGAACGCCAGTATTTCACGGATGTTGCCCTGGCATTGCCGAAAGATGCCATTATCCTGACTGCTGGCTGCGCCAAGTACCGCTATAACAAGCTGGGTTTGGGCGAGATTGGCGGGATTCCGCGCGTTTTGGACGCTGGTCAGTGCAACGACAGCTACTCGCTGGTGCTGATTGCCCAGGCGCTGGCTGGCGCCTTCAACTGTTCGGTCAACGACCTGCCGCTTTCCTTCGACATTGCCTGGTATGAGCAGAAGGCTGTGATTGTGCTCTTGGCATTGCTCAGCCTCGGGGTCAGGAAGATCCGCTTGGGACCCACGCTGCCCGCGTTCCTTTCCCCGAATGTGGCGAAGGTGATCGTGGAAGCTTTTGACCTGAAGCCGATTGACACGGTTGAAGCTGATGTGGCAGCTATGATGGTTGGGGCGTAGGTTTTGGATTTGGTTTATTTTTTTGAAACTGGCTGGTAACCCCAGCCAGTTTTGTTTAGGTATGGCTATTAAGCGGGAGGGTGGGGGAGATAGCGGTTTGTTCTGCAATATTACTTATGAGAATATCACTTCTCGATAGTTATAAGAGGGATTTTGATAAGCAATGGGCGTTTTTTGGGAAAGAGTTGATGCGCATTGCTTTGAGGAGGCTTCCCGAATGGGATCGTGCCCCAAAGGCGGGAGGCTGTGCTCAGGCAGTGCCCGGCACAATCAGAAGGAAAAGGCAGATCGCCACGTCGCTGCGCTCCTCGCGATGACGAAATATTTTGTAGGTCAGGTTGAACCCCGCTCAAGGACTCGGGGCAGGCTGCGCAAACTCTGCGAGCAAGATGACCTGACCTACGTAGTTGTTTTTGTTTCGTCTTGAGGAAGTCTTCCTTAGTTGAACCGTTGTTTGCCAACTTTCGTGACTGTTGCATTAAGGAAAGTGGTCATACCAGGCAGGCACAGCGTGCCGTGCCCCTACCAGATACACGATTTTTTAATAAGGTTGGCGAGACTCAGGTAAACTCAACGGCTGGAGTGAACCCCAGCTCTACAAAGGGAGGATTGATTCTTCCGGAGATATCTTTGAGGGCGAGCTCAGTGGCTGGACTCATACCATGCTATGCGGGCACAGGGGCCCAGCCCTACGGATTTATCCTTTTTCCGATTTCAAGCCGCTCAGGTAACCAAATGCCGCGGTTGCCAGGTTGTCGGCGGCGTAGTCGAGGGCTTCCGAAAGAGGTTGCCCGGGAGGGGTTGCCTGAACCAGATCATCCACACCCAACTCGATCATTTTCTCAGCCCCCTCCCCCAATGCACCCGAGATAACGGCTACGCGCACTCCGGCGGCGTGAGCGCGCCTGGCGACCGCCGAAATGGCCTTTCCCATCGCGCTTTGAGCATCTGTGCGCCCTTCTCCTGTAATTACCAAGTCTGCGGCGACCAATTTCTCATCAAATTTCAACAAATCGAGCACAAAATCGATGCCGCTGCGGATCTCAGCCCCCATAAATGCCACAAAAGGCAAGGCGAACCCACCAGCCGCACCGATCCCGGGCATATCTTTCAGATTCATTCCAATTTCTTGTTCAAACAAATCCGTTAAGTTATGCAGTCCATGGTCCAATTGTCTAACTTGCTCCAGGGTGGCACCTTTTTGGGGTCCGAAAATCTCCGCAGCACCATTCGGCCCGCAAAGAGGATTGTTGACATCCGTGAGGAAAATGAGTTTTCCGAAAGAATTCAACTCGCGCAGACCGCCATGGTCAAAGCTCTGGATGTCTCGCAAACCCCCACCGCTGATAATGTTTTTGTCTTTTCCATCCAAGAAGCGTACTCCCAAGGCGGACGCCGCGCCAGTGCCGCCATCAACTGTGGCACTGCCGCCCAAACCAATGTATATGGGATCCGTGCCTGACTTGATCGCATCCAGGATCATCAAGCCCACCCCGAATGTCGTTGTTCGCAGGGGGTTATATTCGCCCGGGCTGAGCAAGGTGAGCCCCCCTGCCCCAGCCATCTCGATCAGCGCGGAACCATCTGCCAACTTCAGATATTCAGCGGAAATCTCGCGCCCCAGGGGATCGCTGGTGTGCACAAACCTGCGTTCGCCTCCAAGTGCGTTGAAAGCGACCTCCACCAACCCCTCTCCCCCATCCGAAATGGGCAGCTGAATTATTTCAGCTTGTGGAAAGATGCGTTCCGCCTGCCCGGCAATGATGCGGCAGGCTTCAGGTGCGCTGAGAGAGCCTTTGAACGAGTCCATCGCGATGATTATCTTTTCCACACTGTGATTTTAACTTATCAAGGCAGATTCGTTCATGAACTTTTGGAACCTGTAAATAAAAAATGAACAAGATGATCTATACTTAACACATACAGATTATCTGCCTGATCAAAAAAGCAACCAATCGCAAATCGCGGACTAACCTTGTTGGAGGTGGAAATGTCGAAAGAGAAGAAACTTACCCTCCTGTTTACTGTTCTAATTTTTGCTTATCTTTTATATCTAACTTCCTGCCTGACGAAAGCTGGAGAACCGATTGGTAGGGAAGATACCGCATCCACTACTCCTACGAGTGAAATCTGGGTTTCAAGCTCCACTTCCATTCCGACCACAAGCGGTGCAAACTCAGAGGCGACAGAGGAAGCCATACGGTTGGCGCTGAACCCTGCCCCGGGAGGTCCCTTTGCTGATTTTCAGACGGCCGATTTCATGGGACCAAGCATCTGCACGCTCTGCCATATCGGGTTGATCGATGAAAGTGGGAAGGACGTCTCGATGCCGAGTGACTGGCGGTCCACCATGATGGCGCACGCGGGGATCGATCCGGTTTGGCAGGCAAAGGTCAGCTCCGAGGTAGCCAGAAATCCTGAACTTCAGGAGGTGATCGAGGAAAAATGTGTCGCCTGCCACATGCCCATGGCTACCACCCAGTCGCTGGTTGACGGTCTGCCGGTTTCGGGGCTGGGTGACGGCTTTATTTCCCCGGAAAACCCTTACCATGCCGCCGCTATCGATGGGGTCTCCTGCACCCTGTGCCACCAGGTTACTGAAAAAAACCTGGGCACCATGGATAGTTTCAGCGGACATTATGTGATTGATACTGCCACCACCCCGCCAAACCGCGTGATCTACGGTCCTTATCCGAACCCGGTTGCCATGCAAATGCAGATGCATACCGGTTACATTCCAGCCTTTGGCGAACACATGCTCAGCGCCGAACACTGTGCCACCTGCCACAATCTCTATACCCCCTTCATTGACAGCGAAGGGAACATTTTGGGTGAGTTCCCGGAACAAACATCGTATACGGAATGGCAACATTCGGAATTTGGCAGTCGAACACAATCCTGCCAGAGCTGCCATATGCCGCTGGCTGATGGCGCTGTAACGATCTCACAGATGCCGATGATGCTGACAGCCAGAGAACCTTTCTTCCAGCACTATTTTGTGGGCGGGAACACTTTTATGCTCAAGATCCTGGCGAATTGGGGCGGCGAGTTGGAAGTTAGCGCGAGCCAGGAAGAATTCAGAGATACAATCGCCCGGGCTGAGGAACAACTGCGTGAGCGTACGGCAGCGTTGAGCGTGAACGAGCTTGCTTTGACCGATGAAAATCTTTCTGCTGAAATCCAGGTGAGGGTCTTTACCGGACATAAGTTTCCCACCAGCATCCCAACCCGCAGAGCCTGGCTGCACGTCATCGTGAGCGATTCGAGCGGTCAAGTTATTTTTGAGTCGGGCAAACAAAACCCGGATGGCTCGATCCAGGGCAACGCGGCTGATGCAGACCCGCTGGCTTATGAGCCGCATTACGACGTGATCACCCTGCTGGATGAGGTGCAAATCTACGAAGGAATCATGCAAAACAGCGATGGAGAGGTGACGTACACGCTGCTCAGGGCGAGCAGTTATGCCAAAGACAATCGCCTGCTGCCGGTGGGGATTGATAAGGAAAACCTGCCCGCAGATATTGCCGTCTACGGTTTGGCAACCCAGGATGCGGATTTTATTGGCGGGAGCGATCTGGTGCGCTACGAGGTGGACACAAGTGGTTATCAGGGACCCTTCACAGTCTCGGTCGAGCTGCTGTACGAGACGCTTTCATACCGCTTTGTGCAGGATCTGCTGCAGGACAAAACCGAACTGACGGAGCGCTTTGGAGCTTACTATGCTGCGTCTGACAAGGCTGGTACGGTTATTGATAGCTTGATATTCAACACACAAAACTGATAGCGGGAATTACGGAGACCTGGCGGTCAACTACCTCGCGCGGTCCCACAGGGAAGCTTCCCAAAAGGGACGCAAGCAGCCGCACTCAGGAGACCAGCGAAAAGTGGGGGGGGGATTGGTGGAGACCTGGCGGTCAACTACCTCGCGCGGTCTGCCCACACGCGCTTACAGCGCTGGGGTGCTTCGCAAGACCGGCGAGAACGAAGGTCAAGTACCTCGCACGGTCCCACAGGGAGGCTTCCCAAAAGGGACGCAAGCAGCCGCACTCAGGAGACCGGCGAGAACGAAGGTCAGGCACTTCGCGCGGTCCCACAGGGAGGCTCCGCACTGAGGACACCGGCGAGAACAGAGGGAGACCTGGCGGTCAACTACCTCGCGCGGTCTGCCCACACGCGCTTACAGCGCTGGGGTGCTTCGCAAGACCGGCGAGAACGAAGGTCAGGCACTTCGCGCGGTCCCACAAGGAGGCTTCGCACTCAGGAGACCAGCGAAAAGTGGGGGTGGATTGGTGGAGACCTCACGGTCAAAAGCCTCGCGCGGTCTGCCCACACGCGCTTACAGCGCTGGGGTGCTTCGCAAGACCGGCGAGAACGGAGCACTGGGGAGACCGGCGAGAACGGAGTCAAGAGGCAAAAATCAATAGATAGTTAGGCTTGATTACTCATTTCCAAAGCATCAATAGCGGGAATTTCATCCATGATTAAGGGTTTAAGGTAGCCGTCGGTCATTTGCATGATCTCATCCGCCACTCTGGTGATTCCAAGATCATGTGTCACGATAATGACCAGGTAATTGTCATCATGCGCGAGATGCCAAAGCAACTCAACAATCTTCTCCCCATTTGCAACGTCAAGGTTGCCGGTCGGTTCATCCGCGAGGATGATCTTTGCACCAGACGCCAGCGCCCGGGCGATTGCCACGCGCTGTTTTTCGCCGCCAGAGATCATATTGGGAAAGCGCCTGTAGACTGTCTCCGGCAGGTTTACATGCGCAATTTGTTCTTTGGCAATGACAGCCGCCTCTTTTGGCGTTTTGCCGACCAATTCCAAGGGAAAACAGACATTCTCCAGGCAGGTCATCAGCGGGAAAAGGTTAAAACTCTGATAGACAACCGTGACATTTTTACGGCGGTACGCGTCCAGGTTGACCGCATCGGTGGGAGTGCCGCGATAGATCACCTGACCGCCGGTGGGCAGAGCCAAGCCAGCCATGAGGGAAAGCAAGGTGGACTTGCCAGAGCCGGATTTGCCGATGATGGCGTACATCTTGCCTTCATGGAAATCGACACTGACCCCTTTGACAGCGTCTACCGACTGGTAGTTATTGCTGTATTGGTAGCTGACGTTATCAAGCTTCAGGATAGGTTCTGGTGATAAATGATCCATAACGCTTCTATTCCTTGGTGAACAAAATATCGAGCACCTTGGAGCGACCCATCAGCGCGATCGCGATGACGATGCCCAAAGTGTACATAGCTAAGAATAAGATCAGGTTTCGCCCGACTGCCGGCAGCCAATCCGGGCGTGTCAACAAAACCACGACAACCGGCACGAATCCGATTAGCAGGAGGAAGAACTGCTCAAGGAAGAACGCCAGGTAAACCTGGGTTTTCTTCGAGCCCAAGCTGCGCATCACCGCGAACTCCGGCAGGCGGTTGCGTGTGAGCAGATAGGACAAAATGAACCCAATCAAGCCGGAAAGCAGCAACATGATGGGAATGATGAGATTTAAGAAGGAAAGATGCTGCCGGATCGAAAGCAAGCCATCCGCAAGGGCTTTGTCTTCAATGACCACAGCCAGGCGGTTGCTGCGGATGATACCGATCTGGCTGTAATCGCTTTCTTCCAGGTAATCGCGTAAGCCGTCAAGATCCCGCGGATTTTCTGGAATGATCGTAGCTGAATCGACTGATGCCGCCACATATTCATAGGGAAGACCAGCCACCTTCGGTGAATCGGGGTCTTCGGGGTTTACGGGAACCGTTCTCCCCAAATCTGTGCCCATTCTTACCTCAGTCAGCAAATTCCAGGGGACATAAAAGACCGGGGAGCGGCTGCCCTGGAAATAATTGCCTACAATTTTGAAATCGAACGCTTCCACCAGCACCCCAAAGTTTTCATCCGGCTCATATACACCCAGCCTGATGACATCCCCAAGCTCCAAGTCTTGCTCACTCAAAAACCGGTCGGGCAAGACAACAATGTATTCGGGATTGAGGTAATTCTCATCCGAGTAGCCTTGCAGCCATTGGACCTGCGACTCACGGAATTTGATCGCTTCGCTGGTTCGGGTGACGCTATCGGTCAGAGCCAGAACGGGCATCCGCTTTACCTTCTGCTCCAAAAAGCTGAATCCCAATTGAGCCTCGATGGCAGACATTTCGCGGTCAACAACCGGCCTCTCAAGCAGATCGGGCGTGCCGGCGGTACCATCGGCATGCGTGACCAACCCCATGTATTCGTAGTGCATATACCTGGTGAGCAGAAATTCTTTGATGACCGGGTTCGCGTCCTCAAGCTCTACCCTTGCCGCACGGACCTGTTCGCCTGTGGCAGGGTGTTGGAACATCATCCGTGTTTGCCTTCCCTGGAAAGTGTTGTCCAGCATGCGGAAAATATCGCTCTCGAGTTGGATGGGGAATTGCCTGTGCCGACCCAGGATGGTGGTCAGGTAAGCGGTTGTTGGAACGCGATCGTAGATTGTATCGGCTGCCTGCTGCTGGTCCGCGACAGAGACGCCAATGATCAGGATAAAAGCAGCCAGGAGAGCGACCGTAAGGGGTACGATGAGGCTGCGCGAGAAATTCCGCAAGATCGAGCGTAAGGCAAAACGCAAACTCAATCCAGGCACCCGGGCGAACGTCATCGCGCGCCCACTTTCAGATTTGGGGGCGATGATCGCTTTTGGTTTACGCCTTTTGGGCTTCTTTAGGGCGATGAAGGAGGTGACCAGGGTGATTACAAAGACCAGTGTAACAACAAGCCCCGTTGTTAACCAGCGGACCCAATCAGCCGTGACCAATTCTGGCGCAAATTCCACTTGCAAACCCAGGGCACGTTCGCTGAAGCGCAGGTCTTGCATGATGCCGTCCTGCAAGACGCTCCAAACCGCTTCGGTCAGTTTGCTATCGACCCGGCTGGCGATATACGTGCCTGCCAATCCCGCCAGGATCGCGACAATCAGAATACCGATGATCAGGTAGGAGATTGTCCGAGAGCGACCGGTGCCCAGCTTCATCATGACATCCGCAGTTTCACGCTGGCGGACGATGAAAAGATAGGCGAACAAGCTGATCACGGCTACTCCGGCTGCAGCGCTGGCGACGGTCATGTAGAGCGAACGCTCGCGCAGCTTTTGGATGGGGATGACCGCGTTGTTATAGCCCTGGTCTTCCACCTGGAGCTCGACCATCTCGGGTACAACGGTGTCGACATAGGACAGGTATGCCTCAACCTGGGCGTTATCTACCCGCACGCGCAGAAAATCGTAATTATCCGGCGCTTTTTGCAGCCATGCAGGATAAGGTGTCAGGATCGTGTAGGTGAGGTCCGAGGTAATCTGGAAAACACCCGCGATTTCGCAATCTTCCTCATGAGAGAAGCCAACTTCGGAAGCGTAGGTGTACGAGGGATTGCCTTCAGGATCAAAATGGTAGGCAAGAGGCCAGCTATCACCGACCTGAAGTTCGCGCAAACCCGCCAGGCGCTCGCTGATGTAGCAGGTGCCAGGCTCTGTCTTGAAACTACCGCTCTTCAGCCAGGTTTGCTTCATGTGGAAGGGGATCATGCTTTGGATATCTGATGAGGCGATCACCTGGAACGAGGTATCGATGATGTGCAAGGCCTTTGCCAGCTCAAGCCAGGCCTTGCCTTCTTCGCTCTCAAAGTAGTCAGAACGATCCGTGATATCGGTCAGTTCGCCGATGCCCTGAAGCGTGTCACTCGGATTCTGGACCAGTGCAGCGGGTTTTAGTGGGATCAAGGTCATGGCGCTGCTGGATTGAGCGTAGGCAGCCAGCAGGAATGTGCGGTCAGGCAGCAGTTGATCGCTGATGTCCACGCCGGAAGAACTGAAAGGGCTCACCTTCAGAAAAACCGTACCGGTTACCTTCCGTCCGAAGATGGTATCGTAAGTGAGAGCAGTCCAACTTCCATCATCCTGCTCAGAAAGCAAGCGCAGGGTGACGATGACATAATCTTTGAACGGGGAACTGTTTTGCCAGACCTTGGAATCCTCGCCAGCGTAAGCTGAGATGGTGCGTTCCTGGTCGACCGCTATAACAGCAGGATGGTTGGCGATTGCAGAAAAATCGATCGCGGAGATGTTCTTTTGGAAGTTTTCGTCTGCCCAGGCTCCATCCGGATTGTGCAAATCGCCATATTTGAAGGCGACAACCGTGTTGAAATGTTCATTGGCCTGGTCGAGCATGCGGTTGGCAGAGTAATTCATGCTGCTACCGAGGTTTACGAACACGATGGAGGCTGTTAACAGGATAAGGAACAGGAAGGTCTTTCCTGGTGAGCGGATAATGCTGTTCCAACTATGCTTAAAGATCATAGGCTATCGGCTGCTTTCAGCCTGCCAAGTATAACGTTTAAGCTCCATTGCTGCCAGATGGAAGGGCAGTTATTGGCTTACGGAATTCCTAACATGGTATCGAATGTCTATTGGAGACCTTCGGTCACATCGCGTGCGCGGTCCGGAGACCGGCACGATCAAAGGAGAGGGCAGATCGCCATACCCTGCTTTGCTCGCGAGGACGGGTTTTAGAGTCGTAGGACAGGGTTGATTGGGCATATAGACGGCTGGACTGAAGCCCAGCCCTACTAAAGGCAATATTTGCCACCACTTGTGATGTCAGGTTGAAATGCGCAACCTGACCTACGCGTACATCTTAGTTGGCAAGCTAAGCGGCTGGACTGAAGCCCAGCCCTACTTCAGATCGCCATACCCTGCTTCGCGGGCACAGGCTGCTTCGCTCGCGATGACGGATTTTTGAGTCGAACCCTCTTTTGAGGGCGTTATAAGCCACCACTTGTGATGTCAGGTTGAAATGCGCAACCTGACCTACGCGTACATCTTGGTTGGCGAGCTAAGCGGTTGGACTGAAGCCCAGCCTTACTTCAGATCGCCACGTCGCTACGCTCCTCGCGATGACGGGTATTACTGAAGAACCTGACCTACGCGTACATCTTGGTTGGCGAGCTAAGCGGTTGGACTGAAGCCCAGCCCTACTTCAGATCGCCACGTCGCTACGCTCCTCGCGATGACGGATTTTTGAGTCGAACCCTCTTTTGAGGGCGTTATAAGCCACCAATTGTGATGTCAGGTTGAAATGCGCTATAATACTTTATGAGAATTATATTCTCAAAAGGATGACTATGCCAAGGAAACAAAAACAATCATTACTGACCCTGTCCGATGAGCAATTAAATCCCGATGCTGCCATGCCCTCCCCTGCCCAGGCATACCTGAACACGCTCAGCCCCGCTGGAAAACGTACGCAGTCTACCGCTCTTAACAATCTGGCTTACATTTTTTCAAACGGGAAATGTTCCGACGCGCTTACCTTTCCCTGGCACCTGCTGCGCTATGAGAATACAAGCGGTTTGAGCGCGCACATGGTGGATATCGGCTACGCCAAGGCGACGGTCAACAAGCATCTGGTTGCCCTACGCCGCGTTCTGGAAGAGGCATTCCGACTTGGACTTTACTCCGACTACAACGATTACTACCGGGCAGCTGGAGTGCGGTCCTTACGGGTGGAGTCGTTGCCGCGAGGGCGATCCCTGGCAATGCAGGAACTGGAGCAGCTCGTCTCCGCCTGCCAAGCAGACCAGGCTAATCCCCATCTTGGGATCCGGGATACAGCCATCATCACCCTGATGTATGCCTGCGGACTGCGCCGCCAGGAGACAGTGGATCTCAACCTGGCTGATCTGGACCTTGAAAATCAAAAAATCCGCATCCTCGGAAAGGGCAGCAAACAGCGCTTTGTCTACCTCTCGCAGGATGCCCTTCCAGCCATTGAGGCCTGGCTGCAGATCCGGGGTCGGCAGCTTGGCCCGCTCTTCACGCGCGTTGGTAAAGCTGGCAAGGTCAGCCTGAAGCGCCTCTCTGCCCAGGCGGTTTATTACATCCTGAAATGTCGTCAGAAAGAAGCAGGCGTGGCGTCATTCAGTCCGCACGACCTGCGCAGAACCACAATTACAGATATGTTGGAAGCCGATATCGACGTGCTGACTGTTTCTGCGATTGCCGGGCACGCCAGCGCGGATACTACACGGCGGTACGATAAACGCCCCGAGGACACCAAACGCGCGGCAGCAGAGAAATTACGTTCCCCCTATAAACCAGTTGAAGAAGAGGGGAAAGCTCCCTAACCCAACTTAATAACTGACCTTAGTCAAATAACTTGCTGATCTCGTCGCCGATGGAGCGGAAGGTTTCCTTGACATCCTCGCCAAACTTTTTGACCTTTGGGTCATTTTTGCCGTCGCGGTAAGCCTCATGGAGGGCATCGCGGATCTGTTCGAGACCGGCAACAATTTCTTTCTTGGCTTTGTCGGTCCAATCGGGTTCGGGTGTGGGATCGAGACCAGCTCGTTTCCTTTCCAGCTCCTCGCTGACGTCTTTGCGCAAAAGGTCATCACAATCGCTCACCAAAGGATCGGGGTAGTCCTGCGAAACACAGTCGGGACCATCCTTGCGTTTGGCGTCCAACGGGTGAGGTTGTGCCGGCTGGCTCGGGGTTTGTGAGTATTCGTTCCAATTAGGCTGATCGGTCATAACAAATCTCCTTTAGTTGGTAATCAAGTTTAAATGACTTATTTAATAGAGTAAATCCAGCAATCCAGCATTGGTCAGGTTGACAAAATAATCATTTATATCCAGATCGTTGAGCCGCTCAAGGATGGCTGAGGGTTTATAACGCGCACCTGCCAGGGCTGCTTCCAGCTCCGCCACGTCTCGTTGACCAAAAAAGTCACCGTAGAATTTGACCTGGTTGATGATCCCACCGCGGCTGACATCCAGCCAGGCCTCGACGCAGCCGCCGCCGTAGCGGATCTCGCGTTGGATGCCGAAGGCGGGCGACTTGCCGAAGTTCCATTCCCAGGTCTGATAGCGTTCTTTCGATAGCTGGTGAATGTTCTCCCAGTCGGTGTCGGTGAGAACATACTCCTCAAGAGGATTCTCGCTGTGCACGCCGTCGATGATCATTTGACGGAAGGTCATGATGTCGGGGGGATTTTCGGGGAGATATTCGGTGATGTTTGCAACTCGGGAGCGCACAGATTTTATCCCCTTGGATTCAATTTTCGCCAGTTTTACGCGTAAGGCTTCACCAACCACTGAGAGGTCCGTATTCCAGAGCAGCGTACCATGGCTGACCATGCGGGGACCGGAAACATACTGCGCATTCCCAGAGATCTTCTTGCCATCAGCAAGGATGTCATTCCGACCGGAAAGTTCCGCTGGTACACCCATTTTCATCAGGACCTTGATCACTGGCTGGGTGAATTTACGGAAATTGTGGAAATTTCCGGGAGAGTTTGGCGCGATGAAGGAGAAATTGAGGTTGCCAAGGTCATGATAGACCGCACCGCCACCTGAAAGCCGGCGGACGACGATGATGTCATGGTCCTGGACATAATCGACGTTGATTTCCTGGATTGTGTTTTGGTTCCGCCCGATGATAATGGAAGGTTTATTGATATAGAACATCAGAATTTCTTCTTTGGGGGCAATGCTTTTGATCAGATATTCTTCGATTGCGAGGTTTATCCGGGGGTCTTTGTTGGGTTCATTTTCGACAAACAGCATAGTAACTCCTGACGTTTCTTAATTGGATTATACCTATGAGATTTGGCGGTTTTCAACCACGTATAGACATGCGAATGAAGATGAGTGGAATCAAAAAACCCCTGTCGATGGCTGACGGCAGGGGTTTGAGTTTTAGATTTGCTTACTCGTATTTCAACGCGTCAACAGGGATGAGGGTGGCGGCATTCAAGGCAGGGTAAAGCCCGGAGATCAGCCCGATCAGGGTCGCGAAGGCGATGCTGAAGACGGGCAGCCAGAAGGGGATCGAAGCCGCCAGTTGGGTGCCCATTCCGCCGCCAGTCGCCAGCATGGAACCGCCCAAGGCGTTGATCACCGCGCAGATTGCCCATCCAACCAGCACACCGCCAATTCCACCCAAAAAGCCAATTCCCGCAGCCTCCCCGAGAAAAATCGTCAGGATGTTGTTATTGGTTGCGCCAACTGCCTTCATGATCCCGATTTCGCGTGTGCGTTCAAGGATTGCCATTGTCATGGTATTGGCAATGCCGATGGCAGCCACCAGAAGAGCAATCGCGCCCACCCCACCAAAGACCAATTGCATGGTTGAAAAGTAACTGTTGATGCTTTCAACGGTGGACTGAGGAGTGTAAGCCTGAAAACCCATATCGGTGATCTGGTTGGCGATATCCACCACAATTTTGGGGCTTTCCACTTTGACAGCAATCTGGTTGTAACCCTCTTTCTTGTAGTCGATGCGTTTGCCGGCGAACCATTCGTTCCACTTTGTGACTTCATCCAGCGTCATGTACATGTTGTAGTCCGACTCACCACGCGTTTCGGCCAGCACTCCAACCACTTCAAGCACATACGATTTGGTGTTTGTGGTTCCATCCTGGTTCCAACGTGTCAGTTTGATTTTGAGTTTCTGACCCATAAGATCGGGAGGCGTGAACGGTTCCGAATTCGGGCGGGGGTTGGGATCATAAAAGTTGTTGTTGAAACCAGAACCTACCACCACTGTGCCCTTGCTGAGGGCTGTCACTCCCTGGCTGGCTTCGAGACCTATATCGTTTAGGTCTGTCAGGTTGACACCCATCGCGCTTCCCCAGGCTGCAAGTTTGTCCAGTGAAATCTCCATGCCCCCCTGAATGTATTGTTTGATGATAACCTGGGTGACACCAGGGATGGCTTTAAAATTTTCGACTGCCTCAGGAGATAACTTCTTGATATCGTCCTCGGTAATCTCTTTAACCATTGGTCCTTCAACCATTGGATAGCCCGGATATACCTCGATGCTGGTCAGGTCGTTGATGCCCCAAAGCTGGCTGGTGGCGCTTTTTTGCAAGCCCACGCCAAGGGAAACAAGCGTCACTACTGCCGCGGTGCCGATCACGACCCCGATGGCGGTCAGCAAAACTCTACCCTTGCGACGACTAAGGTTGTCGATAATCAGGCTGATAAAATCGGTAAAGCGCATGATCTCTCCGTTTCAGTGGATTAGGGCATCTTGCCGCCGCCACCGCCGCCTTCGTAATAAATCTCACCATCCATGCCCGGTTCAGTAGGTTTGCCATTGCTGTTGTCGGAACCAAAGCCAAAGAAACTCTTAATGGCATTCCAGATGCGCGCAAAGAAGCCGGGTTGTGAAACAGGTTCCTGGGAATTGCCTTCCGGGAAGGGGTTCATCGGGTCCACCATGATGGGATTTCCGTTCTCATCCAGCACGGGGTTGCCATTTTCGTCCAACATTGGGTAAGGCGTGGGCATCTCCATTGGTGGATTTGAGGTAACGCTGAGCGAGCTGTTATAGGTGCGCACCTGGTTGAAATCATCGGTGTAGCGGATCTCGAAGTTGATCGACGTCTCGCCTTCGCTGAACGGCATGAACATTGGGTCGAAGGTGAAGTAGCCGCCTGGGTCAAGCGTGCCAACCAGGATGCTGTTGTTACTCATCTCGCCATTGGGGCTGGTGGCTATGACGTTGCCCAACACTACGCTCTTGCGGGAAAGATTCGTGATTTGGATGGGCAGGCTGGTCATCTGACCGGCTGTGATCATCCCCTCCACAGGCTGGTAAAAGCTGAACTCCAACTGAGGCAACGAATAGACCAGCAGTGTGATCACCTGGTCATCCACCATCCGAAGCCCCTTGGCATCCGTGTAAACAAATGAAAGTTTGAGCGGGTATGCCCCCGGGTTCGTGGTCACGTTTACTATGAATTCCTGTTCCGGGTTAAGGGTGGTGCCCATTGGAACATCTCCAAGCAACACGACATTGCTACTGCCAACGGGTGCAAAGTTGCTGACGTCTCCACCAGCACCGCCCACACCACCAGCCTGGGGTGTGCCAAGAGGGTCTGTGGTGCCAGCGGTTGCACCGCCGCCATAAACCAGACTAACGGCGCGCGCATCGGCAGAGCCGGCGTTGCTGACGCTCAGCCCAAGCTTAAAATGAGATCCGGGTTGGAGGGGGTCGATATCGGTGGTGTAGCTGTTGACCACCATCTGGGGACGGAAAACAGCCGATGGTGTGGCTGTGGCAGCGGTAGAACCAGTGCCGCCGACCTGGTTGATCATGAGAGTGAATGTGAAAGTCTCAGAATATGAGTTGCCATCAGGATCCATATAGGAAACCGCAGCTGTAATGATGCCTGAATACTTCCAGGTTGACATGTCATTAACCCTAAATTTGTGGGCGCGCCCTTCCTGTTCACCAACTGTCACATCTTTGATGCTTGCTACACCTCCATCAAGAGGATCAAAATCTTGGCTGCTGAAAACCAAAAGTACATTTCGCGCATCCGCTGTTCCTCCATTCCTAATGACGAAGGTTAGATCAAAGCTGCCATAGGGATCGACATTTTTGCTTCCATTCCCCGTGTAATAATCGGCGACAGAAAGCATAGGTCGGTTGGTGACTTGCTGCATAACATTATTAGGAACCGAACCTGATGGATTAACCACGTTGCCATTATTCGGCACCCAGCCCCACGGCGCCTGGGTGGGCGCAGGAGTATCAGTGGGTGGATCCACCCACACCTGGGTCATGGCAAAGCCCTTCTGGTTGAGGACCGGTAAGGCAATCAACCCGATCAGCATCAAAACAATAAGTGCAAATTGACAATTCTTTTTCATGTTCTCACCTTCTCAGCCAATGCGCTGAATAGATTCCTGATATTGTTCGTCGGTCACAAGCTGCCCATCAAGCAAGTTAACCCGGCGGGTCGCATAATTGAGCATACGGGGATCGTGGGAGGCAACAATAATGGTTTTGCCGGCTTTACAGAGCTGTTCAAGCAACTGCATGATCACGATGCCGCTTTGGGTATCAAGGTTACCGGTGGGCTCATCCGCAAGGATTAGAGGGGGGTCATTGACCAGGGCACGGGCTATCGCCACGCGCTGTTGCTGACCGCCGGAAAGTTCAGTGGGTTTATGACCGATTCGGTCTTCCATCCCCACTTGTGTCATCAGCTCTTTGGCGCGCTCCACCCGCCGACCTTTTTTGATGCCCGAAAATCGCAACGGGAAGCCAATATTGGCTTCCGCAGTCATGGATGAGACCAGGTTAAATGTTTGGAATATGAAACCCAGCTTGTTACGGCGATAGTTAGCCAGCTGGTTCTCGTCCATACGATCGATCTGTTCACCATCAACCAGGATAGACCCCGAAGTAGGCCAATCCAGACCTCCGATCATGTTCAGCAAAGTGCTTTTGCCGGAGCCAGAAGGACCCATGAGCACAGTAAAACTCTCGCGTTCGAGCTCGAGCGAGACGCCATTTAGGGCATGGACTTCTGTGCTGCCCATTTTGTATGTTTTTACCAAGTCACGAACGCTAACAAAACCATCACTCATAAAACACCTTAGAAGAAGTAGTAACCAGAACCACCCATACCGCTTAATGCAGTCGAGATGACAGAGGGTAATCCCACCAAAGCCAGTACCAAAAACAGCGCAATAGCCGTGGCAAGGATTGCTTTATTGGCTCGCAAACCGGAAAGCGGAATCGCGCCCAGGAATAGGAAAACGACAAAAAGCAAACTATAAAAGTCCACTTGCCCCAGTATCCCTCCGAGCCAGGCCATGACGCCTGTGGCGTCACTGGCTACCAGGTAACTGAGACCGGGATCTTCGACCAACCGTTTGGAACTGATAATAACGACCACTTTGATCAACTCCCGCAGCGCGAATGGAAGCATCGCCCAGGCAATGAGATTGCTCACTCGTTGGTTAGTGGTTCGGCTTCCAGCCAGCGTCAGCGAGAGGTAGAGCAAACTCGAGCAGATCACCCAGAAGAGCAAATACCCTGCCAGTCCGGTTATCAATGGGAAGAGGTACATGAAGGTGGGAGAGGTTAGGTTTTGTTGCGCTTGCAGGAATTGCTGCTGACGTTCCTGTGACCACCATTGGAAGTCCTCCGGGATGGTTGCGCCGGTTTGGATGTTGACGCGCTTGATGGGAGCAGCAACCACCACCGCCAGAAGAACCATGACCGCCAGGATGAGCATTGGAGCCAACCAGGTGGCTGTTTCCTGCTCATTCACACGCGCAAGAGTGCTGCGAGGTTTCACAAACATTCGCGGAACCCAAGCCCAGTGGTTATCGCGTTTCTCCCGCTGTCTCCTGGGTTTTTTGTTGGATTTCTCTGGTGATTCTTTTGCCTTAGGTTCTCGTTTCATTGGCAACCTCAACAAATCTGTAATTGACAGACTTTATAGTGACGATTCAGCCGCAAAAAAGTTCCCGTTTTTGCATTACTGCCATCACTTTTATTAGTTTATCCTTAAAGCTCGAAAATCGTGTGCTGCTGATCATCCAGGACCATCGTGATGTGAGAATCAACACAAACAAGCTTAAGACACTATAATGTTTTGCACAGTTCAAATACAGGAGATCCAGTGTGAGAGAAAAATTAAAAGAACAAATTGACCTGCTGAAAGCCAAAGGCGCGCACTACGTCGATGCCAGGTGGTACCCACGGGAAGACAGCAACTTCCTCTTTATGTGGAATGGCAATCTGAAGGAAAACAATGCTTCCAGCCAGAGTGGTGTTGGGGTGCGGGTGCTGTATAATGGCGCCTGGGGCTTTTCGGCTTCCTCAGATCTTTCCAATCCAGACGCAATCTTTGACAGGGCTTTCGATAACGCGCGAATCGCCTCCGAACGTGTGACCTTCCCAATCCGCCTTGCGGAGAAGGAGGCGATCGTCGGTAGCTTCACCAGCCCCAACCAGGTGGACCCTTTCACTGTCGGATTGGACCAAAAAGTGGCATTTTTGCAAAAAATGGATGCCGCATTGAACCAGACCGGCGTTATCCAGCGCTTTGGCATGCTCGAATTCGTCCGCAAGCAGATCATTTTCCTGGATTCTGAAGGCTCCGAAATTGAGAAGAATATCATCGAGGTCTTTCCATCCATTCATGCCATGGGCATCGATAAGGATGGTGGGATGCAGCGTCGCAAGTACTCTCCCGGGCGGTCTGGACCCACACGCGGTTGGGAGAGCATCAATGAAACCGACTTTCTCGCCAATGCTGAGAGAATCGTGAGTGAGTTAAACCAGATTTTGGTTGCTGATGACGCCCCAAACGGCAAGATGTCGGTCATCCTGCTGAACGGGATCATGTTCCTGCAGACGCATGAGACCATCGGGCACGCCCTGGAACTGGACCGAATCCTCGGGTATGAGCTTTCCTTCGCTGGCGGATCGTTCGTCCGCCTGGAAGACTTCGGCAAATTACGCTACGGCTCCGAAAAGTTGACCGCCCGCGCTAACGCACTGGAGCCCAACAGCCCAGGCAGTTTTGGTTTTGATGACGACGGAGTCCCTGCCCAGGATAACCTGCTGATCGATAAGGGCATCCTCGTTGGGGCGATTACCGGGCGGCAGATGGTGGAAGAAGCCAACGCCAAAGCCAAGAAACAGATCTTTGAAGGCTCCAGCGGCGCCAACCGCGCCACATCCTTCTACCGTGTACCGATCGAACGCATGACCAACATCAACATCGACCCCGGTACCGACGGCAGCCTGGAAGACATCATCGCCAACACCAAGTATGGTTTGGTGCTGGATGGCGACAAAAGCTGGTCGATTGGATCCAACCGTGAGCAATTTCACTTTGCCTGCGACATTGGCTGGCTGGTGGAAGACGGGCAGAAGAAACAGGTGGTGAAGAACCCCACTTACCGCGGGGAGACGTTGCCTTTCTACAATTCACTCAGCGCTGTGGGTGATGAGAGTACCTGGAACGTCCATTATGTGGAGAATTGCGGTAAAGGCGCACCAAACCAGATCATGCAGCTCGGGCATGGCGTGCCTGTCTGCCGTTTTGATAACGTACAGGTAGGAGAGTAAGATGAGCAACCAGGTTATTGATCTATTACAGAAACTGCGCCAGGCAGCCTTGAATAAGGGCCTGCAGGCATTGATCTCTTATCATGAAGAAGACAGCTACCTGATGCGCTTCGCCAACTCGGCGATCTCCCTCAACACCAGCGAACACCTCATTTCGCTGGACTTCATTGCCTTTGATGGTCGGAAAAAAGTCAGCTACAGCATGATCGCCGACCCCTCAGATTTTGAGACGATGGAAAAGGGGCTGGACACACTGGCAGAAATGCTGCCTCACGCCCAGGCACTCAGCTATGACCCTACTTTCCCGGTCTACGCGAAGGATGTGTGTGATGAGCGCCCCTATGACCCAGCTTTGGCTGACTTAACGAACGAAGAACGCCTGGCTTACTTCAACACGCTGGCTGGAGGTCTGGAAAGCGACGATGTGAGATTGAGCGGCATTTTCAGCAACGGAACCACCACCATAGGTCAGATCAGCACTGCTAATGAGCACACGCAGTATTTTCGCTCCACGGACGCGCAGGTTACCGCGGTTTTGTCCTCCGAAAGTTTGAAATGGGAGGTCAACGCTGAGCAAAGCGCCCAAAAGAAGAGCGATCTGGACGCGGAAAGCTTGCATGCTGACCTCGCGCTGCTGGTGAAGCATTATCAGGAGGACGAGGCTGTTCAGCTGCCCGTGGGTAAGTACAGCGTCGTGCTCGGACCGGCGGCGACCGCTGAACTCGGCAACATCATGACCTACTACGGCATGACCGGCGGCGCGCTGATGCAAGGATACTCGTTCCTAAAGGAAGAGGATCAGGGTAAATTGCTGTTTTCAGAAAAGATCCGCCTCGTGGATGACCCGGGCGAGGTGGAAATTTATGCTCAAACTGCCGACCGCTTTGGCTTGGAGAGAAAACCCTTCCCGTTGATCTCAGAAGGTCGCTTCCAGGCGTTCATGTGGGACCAGGATTCTGCTGATGAATTTGGGAAAACCCCCACCGGGCACGACATCAGCCATACCAGCCTGGTGATGGAAGGCGGGGAAAAATCCGTCGCGACGTTAAAAGAATTGGTCGAAATGGACCGGGATGAAGACATCCTCTACGTGCCATACATTCATTACATGAATGTTGTCAACCCAACCCAGGGTATGGTAACCGGATCGAGCCGCTTTGGCGCGCTGTTTTTGAGGAAGGATGGTACAGTGCAGGTGCCATACAATGTTCGCCTGACCCAGAAATTCAGCGACTTTTTTGGTGAGAGGGTGCAATGGTTGAGCAAGGAGCAGGTTGCTTATAACGTCTCCAGCAGTTATGGCCGCCGCGACCCGACCGCGTTGAAAGTGCCGCGTTTTATTTGCGTAAAGGAGATCGAAATTTCCCACTCCAACCCGTCGTATTAGATTCGCGGCGGGGTAAAGTCATATCGTACGGAGGGGGCTTGCTCCCTCCTCGAAGGTCGTGGTTAGTACCGTAGGCCGGCTTCAACCGAGGAAGCCGGCTTTTCCATATTTCAAAAGAGCCGGGTTGAAAAGCGCAACCCGGCCTACGAAAAACTCCGTAAATTTTTGAGACAGGAAAGCTGGTTCAGTCGTAGGTCAGGTTGCGCAGGTCAACCTGACATTGGAAGCCTCCCATCGTTGAGGATGTAATTTCCTAACATTCGTGACGTCAAGTTCAACCCATTCGCTTCGCTCTGGGGCAGGCAGAAGAACCCGACCTGCGTGTTCCGACATTATAATCATTGGCGGAGTGGCGAAACGCGCGCCATTCCGCCCTACGAAGGAAGCATTATAGGCAGGGGAAACATTTATTATCCAAAACCTAGCCGGCTTCAACTGAGGAAGCCAGCCTACGAAAAACGCTTTGGATGTCTGGTAATTTTGCCAGGAAAAGGAGCGCCTACTCCCAAAATCGGCGATTATAATCATTGCATGGAAAACAAAAATATATTCGGAACGATTGAAGGCGGTGGGACGAAGTTTATCTGCGCGGTTGCGGATGAGCAAAATAGCATCCTGCGTGAAATCCGCATCCCTACCACCCTCCCCCAGCCAACCCTGGCAGCCTGCGCTGATTTTTTCCTCCAGGCTCAGCATGATCTTGGCAAATTAAGTGCGCTTGGGATTGCATGCTTTGGTCCGCTTGACCCCCGAACCACCTCCTTAACCCACGGTCAGATCCTCGCGACCCCAAAACCAGGATGGGAATACACTGATGTGGTTGGTTTTTTCCGGGCAACTTTAGGCGCAGACCTACCTGTTGGTTTTGATACCGATGTGAATGGCGCCGTGCTGGCGGAATCCCGCTGGGGTGCCGGGCAAGGCTTCGGGAACCTGGTCTACCTCACCATCGGCACCGGCATTGGCGGTGGAGCCCTGGTCGATGGTCAACTTCTTCATGGCTACGCGCACCCTGAAATGGGACACATGCTTCTTGCCCAACATCCTTCGGATAATCATTTTGCGGGAAATTGCCCTTTCCACGGAACCTGCCTGGAGGGTTTGGCTTCCGGACCTGCCATCGAGGCGCGTTGGCATCAAAAAGCTGCCACCTTGCCTCAGGATCATCCCGCCTGGCGACTCGAAGCGTACTACCTTGCCCTGGGTCTGATGAATATTTGCCTGATCCTTGCCCCGGAACGCATTATCCTTGGGGGTGGGGTCATGAACCAAAGCATCTTGTTCCCGATGATCCGCTCCGAGTTGACTCACTTGCTTGGCAACTACGTGCGTCTACCGCAGATAGTCGAGATGGAAAGCTATGTTGTCCTAAGCGGGCTTTCGGGTATCGCCGGGCTCTATGGCGGTCTCGCTCTCGCCCACCAGGCATGGCAGAACCAGCAGTAACCATTTTGTAGATTGAACACAAGTACACCAGAAGCATCTGTTGAACTCCTGGCATCAATTTACCCGGAAGGTTTGTTACTTTAATGGTATGTCGGGCGGTAAACTTTTGGGGATATCGGTGCGATAGACCGGTCCACCCTCAACCGCGGGTTTGGGGTGTATCTTTTGGGTTTGGACTGTATCCGCGCAGGGGTCTGGTGGATACATTTGTGGATCTTCTTCTTTTACAGGAATTTTCTTTTTCATGGTTAACTCCTATTCACTCAACCATTGGTGGAATTCTAATAGAAGTTAACTGGTTTTATAACGTTTGTACAATGCCGTCAGGTTTGCTGCTTTGCCAAAATCCGATTTAAGCGCTCGGTACTAGATGCCAGCATCAACGCCAGCAAGAGTAACCCCAACGGATAAAGCTGCAAACCAAATCGATCAACGATCAATCCGAGCAGCGGCGGCATCAGAGACAGCCCAACATAGGCGGTAGCCATCTGCAAGCCTATCAAGCTGGCTGAGTTTTCGGCGCCAAAGCGACGTGGAGTCTCGTGCAGCAGGGTAGGAAAAATCGGCGCGCACCCCAACCCAATGATCATCAGACCCGCAAGGCTCAGGATAGGAAAAGGCAGGAATATCATAACGATCCCAAGCAGGATCATCGCCTGTCCGCCCCGGACCAGGTTTCTCGCCTCGAAATGGGATGAAAGAAAACCGTTCAGGAACCTCCCAACAGTAATCCCAAGATAATAAGCCGAAGCCCCTCCAGCTGCCAAAATCTGGCTGAGTCCGCGCTGTTGCACCAGGAAACTAGCCGCCCATAATCCGGTGCTGGCTTCCACCGCACAATACGCAAAGAATGCCACCAGGTTAGGGATCATTCCGCGAATTTGATGTATCTTTCCCCTATCCGCGCTGGTTTGCGGTGCGGATGGGACTGGAAAGCGCTGCCATAAAGGCAATGAGATCGCAAGGATCGCGACAAGCGTGAACTGAATGATCGCAACCGTACGGTAGCCCATCTGCCAGCGACCCGTCTGGTTGAGCATGAGAGCCATGATCATTGGACCGGTGGTGGCGCCGACACCCCAAAAGCTGTGCAGCCAGTTCATATGCCGCGCGGAGAAATTACGTGCCACAAAATCGTTCAATGCCGCATCCACTGAACCCGCCCCTAACCCCAGAGGCACTGCGATAAGGCAGAGCCAGAGGTAATTCTGACTGAAAGAGTACCCCAGCAGTGCCAGGGCGGTCATCAACACGCTGATGAGCGTCAACTTGCCCGTGCCAAGCCGGCGGATCAGCACACCGCTCAGCAGGCTTGAGATGATCGTGGAGCCCGAAACGATCATCGAGACCAAACCCGCCCCTGCAAGAGGTAATCCGAGTTCGCCCTGCATCACTGGCCAGGCCGCGCCAAGCATCGAATCAGGTAATCCGAGGCTAATGAATGCGATGTAGATGATTACGAGCAGCAACGTGGTCATGGGAAAACTCCCGCTGATTTTACCTCATAAAGCTTGCAGATAGTCAGCTTTAACCAAAAAGACCCCGGAATTACCGGGATCTTTTGATGGAAGAGGTTTTACTTGATGGTGGAAAGATAGAAGGGCAGAGTCATCTGCTCGATCTGACCCAGTTGTTCCTCAAAGAAATCCACGTGTCCTTCTTCGTCGGCCAGGATGGCATCCAGAAGCTCCTTGGTGCCATTATCTTTCTCAGCAATTACCAGTTTGATCGCGTCGTTATATAATTTCACCGCGTCGGTCTCCAGGGCGAGATCGTTCTTGAGCATCTCGTCCACGGTCTTGCCGATGAGAATAGGATTAAGTTCACTGACAATCGGGCGTCCTTCCAGGAACAGGATACGCGAAATCAATTTCTCAGCGTGCTTCATTTCCTGGATGGCGCTATGCTCTTCAGCTTCACCCAGCTTGCTATAACCCCAGTCCTCATACATTTCAGCATGGACCATATATTGGCTGATGGCCGTGAGTTCTTCACGCAACAGACCATTTAATGTTTCAAGTACTTTTTCGTTGCCTTTCATGTTTCCTCCGCTTATTTGATCGTGGTCAGATAATGCTCAAGCCCCATCTGTTCGATTTGGTCGAGTTGTTCTTCGATGTAATCCAGATGGGATTCTTCATCCTTCAGGATGCTGTCGAGCAATTCTTTGGTGCCATTATCCAACAATTCTGATGCGAGTTTGATGGCTACGTTGTAATTCTTGATAGCTTCCAATTCAGCTTTCTTGTCGTTTTCAAGCATTCCCGGAACGCTGTCAGCGATGTGCATTTTGTTGAGTTTATCCACCACTGGCGTGCCCTCGAGGAAGAGAATCCGTGAGATCAACTTCTCAGCATGTTTCATCTCGCCGATAGAGCGTTTTTCGATGCTTTCGTGCAGGACTTCAAAACCCCAGTCTCCACATTCCTCAGCATGAACAAAATACTGGTTGACCGCAGTCAGTTCATCTGCCAGTAGGAAGTTCAGTTTTTCAATGATTTCAGGTTTACCTTTCATACAAAACTCCTTTCAAGTTTTCGATGGTTTATTATAACCTGAACTTAAGCCAATTTCGCCTTCGGTATAACTGTGGAAGTTGTCGAATCGATGTGTTTAACGATAAAGCTTGATAACCGAAGACAGGCACATCTATCCTTTGGTTGGCGAGACCGTAAAACCTTGCCCCTCTTTGATCGTTCCAAGTTCGGGTAAAATACTTGTAATATTAAAGTCTTGCAACTTTTTTCTGCTAAACAGGTTAATAGATACAAATTCTGGGTCTCCGGACGGGCGACGGCGAACCCTAATCGGAGAGTTAAATAATGGGTACTTTTACTGACAATGTCATGGGTAACTATAACCAGAAGCTGGCAAACACAAAAATCGCCGACTTCCCACGCTATGACTTCTTCAAAGAAGTCAAACCTCAAGCCAGATACCTGACGCCACTTGCCTGGGCGCTCAGTTATCCTGACGTCTGGAAGCACAAAACCCGCTTTTCCCGCGATTTGCAGGGTGTCAAGCCCCCTTATCTGTTACTTTGTAACCACAACAGTTTTTTTGACTTTAAAGTCATGACCGCTGCGATCTTCCCACGCCGTGCCAACTATGTTGTCGCATTGGATGGCTTCATCGGGCGTGAGTGGATCATGCGCCAGGTTGGCTGTATTTCCAAGCGGAAATTCGTTAATGATCTCGAGTTGATCCGCCAGACGGCCAAACTGCTAAAACAGAAGCAGATTGTTGCCTATTATCCTGAGGCGCGTTATTCCTTGATCGGTACCGATGCAGTCTTGCCAGAATCCCTTGGGAAAATGATCCGTTTCTTGAAGGTTCCGGTTGTAACCCTGATCTCAAATGGGCATCACATCAATGAGCCTTCGTGGAATCAAACCAACCGCGGTGTTCCAACCACCACGGAGCTGAAACTACTGCTCACCCAGCAGGAAGTTGAATCGCTCGACGCGAAAACCATCCAGAAACGCGTTGAGGAACGATTTGAATATGACGACTACGCCTGGCAATTTGAAAACAAGATCGTCCAGGATGCGCCTGATCGTGCTGAAGGGCTGCACCGTGTGCTCTATCAGTGCCCCCACTGCCAGACAGAGTACCGCATGAACAGCAAGGGAAGCGAAATTTTCTGCGAAGCTTGCGGCAAGCACTGGCAGTTGACCGAATACGGTCAGCTCCAGGCTCTTGAAGGCGACACAGAATTTTCCCATCCCCCTTCCTGGTACGAATGGGAGCAGTCAAACGTCCGGCGTGAAGTTGAAGCCGGGACTTATTACCTGGAGTGTGAAGTTTTGGTGGACTCCCTGCCCAATAGCGATGGTTTTGTTCAGATGGGCAAGGGTTGGTTCAAACATGACATGGACGGGATCATCCTGCGCGGTGAGTACCTGGGCGATAAGTTCGAAATCGTGAAGACGGTGCCTTCTTTGTACTCGATCCACATTGAGTACAACTACATTGACAAGAAAATGGATTGCGTTGACGTCAGCACGCTGGATGACACCTACTTTGTCTACCCCACCACCCGTGACGCGTCAGTCACCAAAGTCGCACTGGCAGTGGAAGAGCTATATAAACTCAAGGTAACTGAAGCTCGATAGTATCATCCTGAACAAAGCATAGGATGGGTTGGCGTAAAAGAGTGTTGGCATTTGAGGATTCTGATAAAAGCCTATCCACCGACCCACAAAATTTCCCCCACCCTGTCATCGCGAGGAGCGAAGCGACGTGGCGATCTCAAAACCATGATCTGGGTCCTTCTGGAAACTGACCTCATTGTTGGGGTATTGCTTGGTCTTATCTCTGCATTTGTCATCCTGAACGCAGTGAAGGATCTGATCTTTACTGAATAGATTCTTCGCAAAAGAGGCTCAGAATGACTTGAGTCGCCAGGTGGGTTGGCTACGACAAGGATAAGGTTGGTTCAGGCTCCATGACGCCAAATCACCCTACACACCATGTCATCGCGAGGAGCAAAGCGACGT
>MTKZ01015987.1_pt1 | contig 33076 bp, 27 predicted proteins | sample 1042781 | NCBI WGS metagenome assembly MTKZ01 (sample SAMN06212207, study PRJNA360539) | anaerobic digester metagenome | biome: Wastewater treatment plant; material: sludge; isolation source: anaerobic digester fed with sludge from wastewater treatment plant | place: Denmark: WWTP Viborg ...
AACGGTTTCCTATCTCCCACGTCCTACACCTAAACCCATAAAACACGATTGATTCGATTAAAACATTATTTAACACAGAACAAGTTCTCAACCTACTTTATACCGATTTTAGGTTTATTATCAAATTTTACAAAAGTTGTGAGCCATTGCTATAAATTTTCTTATCAAGCCAATGAAACTCGTGTTTAAGTGATTCTTGAACTATATATCCCTTATAACGAGATCAATGTTTATATAGCTTTCACAATAAAAAACCTCTCTTATTGGAAAAACTTTTCTGTAACTTTTAATAAAACAATTCAAATCTCGATTATAATTGAATTTCTTGTTCAATAGAGCTTTATTTTAAAAAGGAACGACATATTTGCAATAAGAAATTTTGGATATAAATGCCAATGCATTAGATTTGCTAAACAATTTCAACCCTAAACCATTTGCTGATATGGGTGTTAAAAATTTCATATTCAGAAACAAAACCATTTACATGCTTGGACTTTTGAGTATAATAACCGGATTTGAACCTCAACAAGAGACCCACTATAAAACGGACAATTATGATCAATTTCCTTATTATGAAGGGAATGATTTAGAGATGACTTATAGTCAGGAAGGAACATTTTTCAGGGTATGGGCGCCTACGGCCGAACAAGTGCAGGTAAGAATCTATAAAGATTATGATGACAAGGAATGTCTGATGGCAGTGAATATGGAACAAGATGTTGGAGGGACTTGGAAAAAATATGTTGAAGGAGATTTTCATCATCGATATTATACTTTTCGTATTCAATATCAAGGTGACTGGCTGGATGAGACGCCTGGTATTTATGTAAAGGCAACAGGTGTAAACGGCAAGCGGGGTTTCATTTGCAATCCATCGGAAGCCAATCCAGAAGGATGGCAAGATGATAAGGGGCCAATATTGACATCTTCGGTAGATGCCGTGATTTATGAGCTACATTTGCGAGACATAAGTATTCATCCCAATTCGGGGATAAAAAACCGCGGGAAATATCTTGGCCTTATTGAAAAAGGGACTAAAAATATATGGGGGCAATCCACAGGTTTGGATCACTTGAAAGAATTAGGTATCACACACGTTCATTTGCTTCCGGTTGCCGATTTTCTTTCGATTGACGAAAGCAAAACAAACTCGCGACAATACAACTGGGGTTACGATCCTCAGAATTATAATGTTCCAGAAGGTTCTTATGCTACAAATCCATATGATCCCTTGAACCGCATCGGTGAATTGAAGCAAATGGTGAAAGCCTTGCATGAGGCAGGCATTGGGGTTATCATGGATGTGGTTTATAATCACACGGGAGAAATACAAAAATCGAACTTCAACCTGATAGTTCCGGGATATTACTATCGCCACACGGCCAAGGGAGAATGGTCGAACGCAAGTGGGTGCGGCAATGAAACTGCCAGCGAAAGACCCATGATGCGTCGTTTTATCGTTGAATCGGTAAAATATTGGGCTAGCGAATATCACATCGATGGCTTTCGGTTCGATTTGATGGGCATACATGACATAGAAACCATGAATTTGGTCAAACAAACATTATATGAAATCAATCCAAATATTATTATTTATGANNAAGGACCATGGTACAATAGTACGGAATCCGGTTTTATAGGAGGAGTAACCGGACTGGAAGAAAGTATCAAGTTTGGTATTGTGGCGGCTACAAAACACCCCCAAATAGACTATCAGAAGGTAAATTATTCCAAAGCTCCTTATGCGGCTCAACCCGATCAGTGTATCAATTATGTATCTTGCCACGATAATCATACACTCTGGGATAAAATACGCTTAACGGTAAAAAATGCTTCCGAAGAAGAACTCGTAAAAATGAACATGACTGCCAGTGCCATAGTGCTCACTTCACAGGGAATACCCTTTTTGCATAATGGCGTAGAAATGATGCGTTCGAAAAAAGGAGTTGAAAACTCATTTAATTCGCCCGATAGCATCAACCAAATCGACTGGAACTGGAAATATCTTTACAGCCGTGCAGTAAAATTCCATCAACAGCTCATCGAACTTAGAAAACAGCATCCTGCATTTAGAATGAAAACCTCGAATGAAATCTCGGAAAATCTCCATTTCTTGTCCATTCCGAAACCATGCATAATAGCTTATACCTTGAATGGAAAAGCAGTAGGCGATAGTTGGCGTAAAATTCTGGTCATCTTCAATGGAAATCGCCATCCCGAAAATATTACCATACCCGATGAACATTGGAAAATAATCGTAAATGGCGATAGATTTTTACCTACTCCAGTTCCTTATACCGAAAAAGGTCATCTTACTTTACCCCCATCTTCTGTCATTATACTTGCAGTTACTGAATAATACTCTTTATTTCTCTATGGAATACAAAAAATTAAAGATAGTCAAAGAAGACCCTTGGTTGGAGCCAGTCGAAAAAGAGGTTTTTGATCGTTATCAACGTTATAAAAATCGTTTGAACGAAATAACCAGCCAGTGGGGTAGCCTTCTGAAATTTGCCAATGCACACAATTATCTGGGCATTCACTACAGCAAAAAGGACAAGGGGTGGTATTACCGGGAATGGGCTCCACGTGCATTCGATCTTTATTTAATGGGCGACTTCAATAATTGGGACAGGTTTTCGCATCATTTGGAGAAAAAAGACAATGGGATATGGGAAATTTTTCTCCCTTACGATTTATATAAAGATAAATTCATTCATGGCAGTAAGGTGAAAGTTCTGGTTCATGGAAGAAATGGCTGGCATGAGCGTATTCCGGTTTATATCAGGCGAGTCGTTCAAGATCCCAATACCAAAGATTTTACAGGACAGTTATGGTTCCCCGCCCATCCTTATGATTGGGAAGGTGATAATTACAGAATTTCGGGCAAGGAAGCTCCATATATTTACGAATGTCATATCGGTATGGCTCAGGAAGAACCTCGAATAGGAACCTATCGTGAATTTGCCGATAATATACTTCCGCACATCAAGACCTGTGGATATAACATGATACAAATCATGGCCATAGCCGAACATCCTTATTATGGTTCGTTTGGTTACCATGTGAGCAATTTCTTTGCACCCTCCTCACGNNCCTCACGTTTTGGTACACCAGAAGACCTGAAATATTTGATTCATAAGGCTCATTTAATGGGTTTAGGAGTTATTATGGATATAGTGCACTCACATACAGTGAAAAATTATAATGAAGGTTTGAACGATTTCGACGGTGATGAAGGTTTATATACTCATATTGGCCCCAGAGGCGATCACCCAGCATGGGACTCCAAACTGTTCGATTATGGAAAGACAGAAGTATTGCAATTCTTGCTTTCCAATATTGCCTACTGGATGAAAGAGTTCCACTTCGATGGTTTTCGTTTTGATGGAGTAACCTCCATGATGTATTTTCATCATGGGTTTGTGGGTAACTGGACTCGTGAACTTTATTTTTTGGATGGAGTGGAATGGGATGCTATTACCTACCTTCAATTGGCTAACACTCTCGTACACAAAATCAGACCCGATAGTCTCACCATAGCTGAAGATGTGAGCGGAATGCCAGGACTTTGCAGCCCTATCTCTCATGGCGGAATAGGATTTGACTACCGTTTGGGAATGGGAATTCCCGATTATTGGATTAAAATATTAAACGAAAGAAAAGACGAAGACTGGGACATGGATGAACTTTATCATGCCATGCTTAATCGCAAGTTTGGGGTAAAAACCGTAGCCTATTGTGAATCGCACGATCAGGCACTGGTGGGTGATAAAACCATTGCATTCAGGTTGATGGATCAGGAAATGTATTGGCACATGAGAATAGATGACGCAAATCTCGTTATTGATCGAGGAATTGCTCTGCATAAGTTGATACGTATTTTTTCACTTTCTCTGGGTGGTGAGGCTTGGTTAAACTTCATGGGCAATGAGTTTGGGCATCCCGAATGGATAGACTTCCCCAGAGAAGGTAACTGCTGGAGTTATTGGTATGCGCGTCGGCAATGGTCACTGGCTTATGATCCCAACCTAAAATACAAGTTTTTGCTGGCTTTCGACAAAGCCATGATACATTTAGCAAAGACCTGTGATATTATGCGCTCGCCTTATCCCAATTTGTTGAACATCGATCAGCCTCATAAAACCATTGTTTTCGAACGCGCTGGACTTGTCTTTATCTTTAACTGGCATCCCACTTTAAGCATTCCCGATTATGCCTTTCCAGTTCCTGAACCGGGTACTTATCGCATCATTCTTTGTAGCGATGACGAACAATTTGGTGGACATCAAAGACTAAATACACATCTCGATTATCCAGCCATTCCTGGCCCCGAAGGTACTGGCGTAGCAAGAATTTACAACATCAACCGCGCTCTTATTGTACTCAAAAAGTATCATTAAAGAAAATATTATCTTAAGAAAGCAGATAAATATTCTTTATTATTATTTTTTTGAAATATGAGTCGAAAATCGAATAAAACTTTTGAGTATTTGATAGCATTCAAAAACATACATATACCAAGATGAAATGCGGTTACTATAACTTTTGGCTCAATAGCATTAATAATCCCATAAATATCGAAAAATGCCCCACTAAATATCGTCTGGATTGGGAACATAATGGAAATTCCGGCACCGTTTATCTTTTTCTGCATTGAGTAGTGGTTAATAATTAAGCACGGAAATAATGGGGTACTTCGTATCCCATTATTTTTTTTACATAAAGCACCATAACATATTACCCTCAAATGTTTTATCGAATTTTATATTACTTAGCCAAATAAAATAGCTTTTCAATATTTTAGCATCTAAGGTATGAGAAAGATTACACTGTTATTAATACCTTTATTCTTGAATTTCTTTATTTTTTAAATTAAAAACTAAAAATCTCGAAATTCATTGATTTTTTATTGTAGGTCAGACAATAAAATTTATCAGGTAAAACTTCATACAGAATGGCTTCTGAATAATTGCCCTCGGGCTGTTTGATACAGGATATCCTCACGAATTTATCTTTATTCAAATCATACTGGCACAAATAAACTCGATGAGAACTCAAAATAGTACAATAAATGTCTTTCCCATCTGAGTACATATCAGAAATCCGATAAGGCAATACTTGAGCCAGCCATTTAGAATATTTTCTGGATGAAGAGTTTAAATCGGGGATATTTTTATCTGGAATATCAGGAGTAAATAAGGTGATTTCCTTAATTTTATTATCATAATTATCATAAATATGGATTCTTCCCGAATAGCCATCGGTTATCAAATAGCCATCCTTATATGTCTTATATATTTGTTCGCAACGGCTGTACCCGCATTTTATTCTTCTGAACAAGGGATCAAGATTTCCGATAAAACGTAAGGGTTTGCCATCGAGACTCATTTCCATGAAAAGAGGAGTAAAATTGTAAAATTCATCACATTTTGGATCGATGTCGCAACCAATTGAATCAGGAATGTATCCGCCCTTTGAATAATATGCATTTCTCTCGGCAGGAAGTATATAAGTATTATGATTACTAATACGACATCGCAAATGTGAAACCCCAACATCACTTCTACCACTAAGCTCCGTCAAAGAATCTCTCCGGCCTATAACTTCTATTGAAATGAATTTTCCTTCTGGAAAAGTTTTAATAACCAAACATGCCATATTAAAATAGGTTAGTGTAGAATCGATAAAGGAAAGATAAGGCAACGAAGCGGGTATGTATAAATAACCATTGTGTAAAAAAGGAGAAAAATACATCACCCTCGTAATGGATAAATTTAGCAAATATTCTTTCAATTGCTGTGGAATATTATTTGCAAAAAAATAAGTTCTTTCGAAATCGGAGGGTCCAATTTTTTTGAATTTTAATGCCTTATTGTCTGATAATCGGAATTCTACCACGGAATTAGTCATGTGGTCATTACCAAAAATAATGGAATCATGAATGTTGATGTTGTATAATTCCGATAGAGTAAATCTATCATCTGCAGTATCGATTAGATGGCGCTGGTATAGCTGGGGTGATTTGGCACTTTTAAACAAAGGAGGTTCTATTCCAGAAATAATTTTTGATTCCACTTCATAGTCAGAATCATATTTATTATTTTTATCGCAAATCAATTCAATGCTTTTGGTAAATGAATCCTTAATATCAACTACCATCTTCTCATCTAATGATGAACCCAAAATCGATGCCGAATAAGTTATTGTTTTCTTCGAAAAATTTACTCCGGCAATAAATGGAACTTGAATTATTTCAGCAGTAGAAGAATTAAAATACTCATGGAATTTCTCCTGTGACATGAAGAAATAAGAATTTTTGTTATCTATATCCCAGACCTTGTTCTCCGTGAGATATTCCTTGGCAGCAGCAATTTTATCAGTAATAAAAATAGCATATCTGTTCACATCGATGACATTTTGTGCCAGGCTCAGATTAAAGGTGTGGATAAGCGCATCACACCTTGGACAATTAGAAGGAGGAACAATAAATAGAATGGCATTGCCCTCGCTTTGACCCGTTGTTTTGCTCAATAAATCAAAAAAATCATTTGCCTTATTCTGTTTGAGACAGATTTGATGAAGCATTTCACTTTGAGCATGTATAAAGAAAACTGTTAAAATAAAAAAAAGAGAAAGGGAAATTTTTTTCATAACAAATTTTATAATTTATTGTAAATTTAATTTTTTATTCAATAAAGGGGGCATTTCTGCCCCCATAAAAGTTTCAGTAAATTGAAAAATTAATGACATTAGAGGGGATAACCAGTGTATCATTATCAATTGAAATGGAACCATTGAATCCGTAAATTGTTATTGAACAACTGGTTGTTGTCTGATCGTCGTTGTAAACAGTAACCGATGCATTTAATGGAAGATATTGATCAATAGTTGATTGAAAATTATCACCCCAAATAAGATTCCATAACTCTCGTATGGTTATAGTACCAGATGCACATTTATGAAAAGAAAATTGAGGACAAATTTGAGGATTATGTCCTGGTTCATAGACTAAGCCCCCCTTGCCAAGAATAATAAAAGGAATATTTACAGCTTGCGAAGCATTTTCCCTTTTATTATCACTAGGTGGTGTTTTAACTGTTTCAGCACTCATATAAATTATAGGTAATATGAGCCATATTAATATAACCCTTTTCATAATTCGACAGTTATACTATTACCTATATAATTGTATTCATCAACAGAGGCAAAGTTGTCTATGTTTAGAATTGAACCTGTAAATATGGAACCATCGTTAAGATAAATAGTACTTGGGGTCCCAATTAAATCCTGTTCGTTTACTTTTACCATCTTTTAATTCCAAATTTAGAGTTAATTCAGCACATTTACTTGGATCGGGTATAGAACATACGCTGAGCGTTGTTCCATTCGTAGTAGCACCTCCTTTCCCATAAATTGTTACATGAATAGTAATGGGTTTAGACGAAAGTATTGTTGGTATTATACAAATTATTGCCACCATTAAAATAATACGAGTTAATTTGTTTATAGTTTTGTTTTTAAGTTTTGTTAATTATTAATTTTGTTAATTTTAAAGATAAAAGAGGAAATATATTAATCCTCTATAAGTTAATATGCATCTAATGTGTCTAGTCCTCATAAAATTTATGAGGACTAAAATCGAATGAATTTATTTTTCCCAAGAATAAATATATTAATAAATAAATAGATAACATATATATATATATATATTATCCAAAACAAATTCTAAACTTTCTTTTATTTCGTTTTTCTTTTTCTCGCACCTTTTAAAATTGAAGGGATACATCTTTATTAGATTTTTCGATACAAAGATAAGGCATTTTTTTCAAAAGTCAACACCTTTTCAAAAATTTAACAAAATTTAATATGAGAAACTTTAATATTGGGTTGTTAAGATTCTTTTCGGATGAAACGCAATGGAAGCAGAAAATCATTTCCCAGGCTTTTTGGCAAATAAGATTCCTGATATTGAACCTGATATTGAAGATGAGCAATTTTTCTTTATTTTTGCAATAAATTATGTAACCATGAACTATTATTTTACCAAAACTTTGAATTGTTCTTTTGAAGAAGCCGAATCGCGTGTTCATGAAGGGCTATCGAAAGTAGGAATGGGTATAGTGATGGAAATCGATTTTCGTGAAAAATTCAAGGAAAAGCTCAATGTCGATTTCAGGCCTTATAAGGTCTTAGGAGCTTGTTCACCCGGTCATGCTTACAGATCTATCCTCAAGGAAGACAAACTGGGTGTTTTGCTGCCCTGCAATGTTCTTATTCAACAAATTGGGGATAAGCTGACCGAAGTTTCGGTCATGGACCCTGAAGGAGCCATGATGGCCGTGAATAACCCCGAAGTAAAATGCATTACCGACGAAGTGAGGATAAAGCTGCAACATTTCATCGAAGAGCTTTAGATAGAAAATAGTTTGTCTCGAGTCCTCGAAATGTCGAGCGAAAAGGAGATTTTTTATAACTTCTTCATAATCACTTAAATTAACATTTTTTAACGACTTATTTAACACTATTTAACCCAATGAAAGTTGTTCAGCCCGAAAGAGGCTGCTAATTTTGCCACATCAAAATATAAAATGATATGCAAAGCATAGATATAAGAGAACTTAACGAGCGTATTCAGCAGGAAAGTGCGTTTGTCGATATCATCCGAATGGAAATGGGAAAGGTCATTGTAGGTCAGAAGCAAATGGTAGAGCGATTATTAATTGGATTGCTCAGTAACGGGCACATTCTTCTGGAAGGTGTTCCTGGACTTGCGAAGACATTGGCCATCAAATCTCTGGCAAACATTATTGATGCGAAATACAGCCGCATTCAATTTACGCCCGATTTATTACCTGCCGACCTTACCGGTACGTTGATTTACAGTCAGAAAAGCGAAGAATTTCTTGTCCGTAAAGGACCCATTTTTGCCCACTTCATACTGGCCGATGAAATTAATCGTTCGCCAGCCAAGGTACAGAGTGCGCTGCTCGAAGCCATGCAAGAACGTCAGGTTACTATAGGGGAACATACTTTCAAGCTCGAAGAACCCTTTATGGTATTAGCTACTCAGAATCCCATCGAACAGGAAGGTACTTATCCTTTGCCCGAAGCACAAGTTGATCGTTTCATGCTAAAGGTAGTGATTACTTATCCCGACAAGGAAGAAGAAAAACTCATCTTAAGGCAAAACATTCGCAACGAGGAGGTTTTCACCGAAACACGGCTCAAACCCGAGGACATCATCAAGGCACGTAGCTTAGTAAGAGAAGTCTATCTGGACGAGAAAATCGAAAACTACATTACTGACATCGTGTTTGCCACACGTTTTCCCGAACATTACAAAATAGATAGTTTCAAAGGCCTGATCTCTTATGGGGCCTCCCCACGTGCAAGTATTAATCTGGCTCTTGCATCAAAAGCCTTTGCATTCATTAGAAGACGTGGCTATGTTATTCCAGAAGATGTTCGCGCCGTTGCTCACGAGGTGATGCGTCATCGCATTGGACTAACCTACGAAGCCGAAGCCGAAAACATCACTACCGAAGAAATTATTAGCCAGATACTGAATACCGTCGAAGTACCCTGATAATTGAATCTATTATTTTCTTATCACATTTTAATTTTTTTACGATGGATACTTCTGAAATCTTCAAAAAAGTCAGAAAAATTGAAATAAAAAGCCGTGGGCTTTCCAATCAAATTTTCTCTGGAGAATATCACAGTTCTTTCAAGGGGAAAGGAATGGAATTTAGCGAAGTTCGTGAATATCAATATGGCGATGATATCCGTAATAATGATTGGAATGTTACCGCCCGATTGAATCACCCTTTCGTAAAGGTTTATGAAGAAGAAAGAGAACTTACTGTGATATTGCTCATCGATGTAAGTGGTTCAAATGAATTTGGTTCGCGGCAAAGGTTCAAACAGGAACTTATGACAGAGATTGCTGCAGTCTTAGCTTTTTCGGCTATCAGTAACAACGATAAGGTAGGGGTGATATTCTTCAGCCAGGGTATTGAAAAATTTATTCCACCCAAGAAAGGAACCACGCATATATTGCGCATTATACGGGAATTGATAGATTTTAAACCCAAACATTCTAATACCAATATAGCCGAAGCTTTGAGGTTTTTTACCAATGCTATTAAAAAACGCAGCATTGCATTTTTAATCTCCGATTTTGAAGACCAAGGATTTGATAAAGCATTGGAAGTAGCCTCACGCAAGCACGACGTTGTGGCTCTGCGGGTGTATGATGAAAGAGAAGACCAACTGCCCAATATTGGCTTGGTTGAAGCTAAAGACCCTGAAACGGGGGAAATTACATGGATAGACACCTCCAATTCTCAGATTAGAGAAAGGTACGCCAATATGCGCAAACACCACCAGCGCTATCTGCGAGATGTGTTTACCCGCTGCGGAATAGACAACATTAGCATACATACTGCTCAAGATTATGTCCCTCCTCTTATTCGCCTTTTCCAAATAAGAGAAAGAAGGAAATAAATGAAAGTAAAAGGCCATCAAATCTTTTAAGAAACTAATCCAGAAAAAGACATTGGAGATGTCAAAAAAAATTCAGTCATTATATTCAGCAACCAACTTGTTGAGATGAACAAAAAAATACCTTTCAAGGAAATAATTATTCTAACATTATCGCTCTTGCTTGCTGGGATACAATTAAGAGCTCAAACAGGCGAGGCCAAAGCAACTGTCCAAATTGATTCAACTCGCTTGATGATTGGCCAACAGGTGAGAATGAATATCAGTTTTACCCATCCACCTAAGGCTAAGATAGGATGGGGAATTAGAGGAGATACACTAAGTCGCCAAATCGAAATTATTAAAAAATCTGCTATTGATTCGACAGTTACACCCGATGGAATGGTTAAAAGAAGCCAGAATCTTGTCATTACATCTTTTGATACGGGATACATTGTAGTACAACCCATTAGATTCTACTGGCAACTTCCCCAGGACACAATTACGCAAATAGCCGAAACCGAACCAATTTTGCTGGAGGTAATGGCTATGCCAGTCGATACGACTCAAGACATCCGCGACATTAAAGGCATACAGAAAATCGGATATAGTTGGAAAGAAATCTTGCCATGGATAGGGTATGCCCTCTTGATTGCTATTGTGGCATTTCTAATTTACCGCTATGTTCAGTACCGAAGAGGCAAGCGAAAATATTTCCTCATTGCTCCTAAGCCCAAAATTCCGGCTTGGCAAATTGCGCTGGAAGCATTAGATACGCTCAGAAACAAACAATTATGGCAGTCAGGTCATTATAAGCAATTCTATTCTGAACTTACAGATATCTTTAGGGATTATCTGGACAATCAATTTCAAATAAATGCTCCCGAAATGGTTAGCGAAGAAATTATCATAGCTTTAGAAAATGCGGGCTTTGATACGAAATTGATCAGTGATTGCCGAAGAATGTTGCAAACCGCTGATCTGGTAAAATTTGCACGTTACATACCTTTACCCGATGAGAATTCATTTTCATTTGATGTTTGTCGAAGGTTTGTGGAAGAAACCATGCCCAAACCTGAAAATGCTTCGGAACCCCATCCTTCTTCTCCATCTGAAATGCAACAATAAACCACTATGATTGGATTCATTCATAATATCACTTTTGCGCATCCGTGGTTGTTACTCTTATTATTGACTATTCCCCTACTTGTGGGCTGGTACATTTACAGAGGGAAAAAGCTTCATCCTACATTATCATTTCCTCAAACAGGTTATTTTAGCAAGCTACCTCATACACCCAGACAGCGCTTTCGTCATATTCCCTTTATTTTACGAATTTTATCTCTTATTTTCATCATAATTGCCTTAGCAAGGCCGCAGAGCAGTATTAGCCGACAAGATGTAAGCATAGAAGGAATTGATATTACCATAGCACTCGATATTTCGAGCAGTATGCTTGCCGAAGACTTCTCGCCCAACCGCCTCGAAGCAGCAAAAATTGTAGCTTCAGAATTTGTGGAAGGTAGGCCTAATGACAGAATAGGACTGGTTGCATTTTCGGGAGAAGCGTTTACCCAGTGCCCGCTAACAACCGACAAAACTGTTTTATTGGAACTTTTTCGTGAATTAAAGAGTGGAATGATAGAAGATGGCACAGCTATTGGCGATGGATTGGCTACAGCTATCAATCGCCTGCGTGAAAGCACTACAGTGAGCAAAGTAATTATTTTGCTTACCGACGGTGAAAACAACCGTGGAAATATCGATCCTATATCGGCTGCTGAAATCGCAAAAAAATATGGAATTCGCATTTACACCATTGGCGTCGGAAGCCGTGGTATGGCTCCTTATCCTTTCCAAACACCCTATGGGATTCAATATCAAAATGTAGAGGTTAAAATAGATGAAAATCTTTTGCAGCAAATAGCTCAAATGACAGGAGGAAAATACTTTAGAGCTACTAACAATGCTACTTTGCGTGAAATTTATCATGAAATCGACCAGATGGAAAAATCGAAAATAGATGTTTCGGAATTTCATAAAAAAACCGATGAATTTCGCCCCTTCGTTTTAGTGGCTATAATCCTCCTCATCATTGAATTCATCTTGTCGCATACTTTTTTAAGGGTTTATCCTTAAAGTTATTTTTAAAATTTTGAATAATATGTTCAGATTTGAAAATCCAGAATATTTTTATTTTTTATTGATAATTCCAATTTCGGTGGCTCTTTTTGTGGTAGGAAGAATCATACGCGAAAAGATGCTAGCGCGGTTTGGAGAGAAAAGCCTTTTGAGCCGGTTGATGCCTGATTATTCGAATGTGCGTCCTATTTTAAAACTTATTTTATGGAATATAGCCATGATTATATTGACCATAGCTATGGCCAACCCTCAAATAGGAACAAAACTTGTAAAAGCCAAACAGAAGGGCATCGACATGATGATTTGCTTGGATGTTTCGAACAGTATGCTTGCCGAAGACGTAAAACCTAATCGGCTGGAGAATGCCAAACTGGCCATACGCAAATTAGTCGAACAATTGCAGGGCGATAGGATAGGTATTATTGTCTTTGCAGGCAAGGCTTATATTCAGTTGCCCATCACTAGTGATTATGCTGCCGCAGAAATGTTTATCAACAACATCAACACACGACTGATTCCTACTCAAGGAACGGCTCTTGCTCAAGCCATTAGCATGGCAAAGGCTTCATTACAATCAGAAACACGTAGCAAAGCCATTATATTGATTACTGACGGCGAAGACCATGAGGGAGATGTTTTGACAGAAGCCGAAAAAGCAGCTGCTGAAGGCATTCGTATTTACACCATTGGAATTGGTACACCTGAAGGTTCACCTATCCCAATCGTCAATGAAAAAGGAGAAATAACTGGGTACAAGAAAGATGCTCAGGGCAATACGATTATTACACGGCTCGATGAAATTACACTTCAAAAAGTAGCATCGACCGGACAAGGCATTTATATCAGGGCACAAAATACCAATCAAGCCTTAAGAAAAATTTTCGAGGAAATTAACAAGCTCGAAAAAACCGAATTCGATACTCAGTTATTTTCGGAATATGAAAGCTGGTATCCTTACTTTTTATGGATTGCGTTTGTGCTTTTAGTTCTGGAAATGTTGATTCCAGCACGAAAAAGCCATTGGGCAAAACGGATAAATCTTTTTGGACAATAAACTATTTATAGTGATGGAAAAAAGATATTTATGTTTGTTAGTTTTATTATTAATTCACTTCAGCACTGTTGAAGCGCAGCGGGAGAATCGTTTTATACGTAAAGGAACAAAAGAGTACGAGTCGAACAAATATAATGAAGCCGAAATAGCCTTTCGTAAGGCTCTTGAAAAAAATCCTTCTTCTGCCGTATCTCAGTATAATCTTGGCAATTCACTTTATAAGCAGAACAATCTCGAGGAATCAGTAAAAGCATGGAGCAGTCTTGCCAATCGTAGTGACCTTTCATCCCAGAATTCGGCTCATGTTTGGCATAATATAGGAAATGCATTTCTAAAATCAAAAAAATATAATGAAGCCATAGAGGCTTATAAAAATGCTCTGCGGCTCAATCCTAAAGATGAGGACACGCGCTATAACCTGTCGTATGCGCTCAGAATGGCAAAGAAACAAGATCAGCAGAAGCAAAAAGATCAGCAGAAGCAAGATCAACAAAAGCAAGATCAACAAAAAGATCAGCAGAAGCAAGATCAGCAACAAGCCCAACAGCAGCCTCAACAAGGTCAACCACAAGAAATTTCGAAACAAGATGCCGAACGTATGCTCGAAGCCATGAAAAATGCCGAACAAAAAACTTTAGAAAAACTTAAAAAAGAAAAGAAAGCTATAGTTACCGAAAAACCAGAAAAAGATTGGTAAAGGCATAAATTTTGTGCCACCGTTTCCGGCTGAATTACTTACGTTTGTGATATAATTTTATTAAAAATAGAAAGCTCGACCCAAACATGAAAAGAATAAAAACTCTGATATTCATTTTGTCTATCATTGTTCCGGTTTTTTCGCTAAAAAGTCAGAATGTTGAATTTACGGCTTCGGCTCCTTCTGCCGTAAGCCAAGGTGAAACGTTTCAGGTTACTTACAAAGTCAACGCTAAAGGGGAAAAGTTCAACGGCCCTGATTTCAAAGGATTTGATGTAGTTTCGGGCCCGAATGTCTCACAGAGTTCGAGTTTTCAGTTCATCAATGGTAAAATGAGTCAATCGAACGAACAAATTTATACTTATCTCATTCATGCTTCCGAAGTAGGAACTTTTGATATAAAGCCAGCAAGCATTGTAGTGGAAGGAAAGACTTACTATTCGAATACACTGCGAATTACGGTAGAAAAATCTTCGAGTGGGAGCACTTCAAAAAGTCCATCTAAACCGCGCACAACACCTGGCAGGCCTACCGAACCCATTCAAAGCATTGACGACCTCTCACAAGAGGATATCTTCGTAAAGGCTTATGTTAGCAAATCTAATCCTTATGTTGGCGAACAGGTAATTATTACTTATAAACTTTATACCAAAGTTCCTCTTGCTAATATTCGCATCAATAATTTGGGAACCTTTCCTGGATTTTGGTCACAGGATCTTATTAAAAGCGACCAATTGCAGCAATCTACCGAAATTATCAATGGGCAGGAATATGTTACCGCAGAAATTAAAAAGAGTGCTCTTTTCCCTTTAAAATCAGGAACTTTTAATATACCTCCACTCGAAATGGAGGCGACTGCTACCTTAATTAAACAGCGCAAACGGTTTTCTATAGGCGATCCTTTTTTTGACCAATTTTTCAACGATGCTTTTTTCAATACAGGCTATGAACGCGTCAATAAGAAGGTTTACAGTAATGCCATTACCATCACTGCTAAGCCTTTACCCACAAGCGGTAAACCTTCCGAATTTAGTTCAGCTGTGGGTAACTTCAAATTTTCGGCTCAGGTCGATCGTACTCAGTTAAAAACCAATGAAGCGCTCAATCTCAAGGTTACTATTAGTGGCAGTGGGAATCTTGACATGATAGAGGCTCCCAATATCAAATTCCCTACCGAATTCGATACTTACGATCCAAAGGTTAATTCCAACATCTCTACTTCTTCTTCGGGGTTTTCGGGTAGCAAAACCTTCGAATACCTCATTATACCACGAACACCTGGAAAATATACTATAAAACCTTTCACCTTTAGCTATTTTAATCCTTCGACAGGAAGATATTATACCGAAACCTCGCCTGAATTTACCATAGAAGTGCTCAAAGGCGCAGAACAGCCTGCAGGAATCACCTATAGTGGAGTAAATCAGCAAGATATTAAATATATTGGAACCGATATTCGTTATATCAAATTACCTCCCTTTCATCTGCGACCTGTTGGAGTAACTTTCTTCGCTTCCAAACTCTATTATGGAATATTAATTGGCTTAATAGTATTGTTTGGCCTCTTGATATTTGGGATAAAAACCATGCGAAAGCGCAGAGGGGATGCCGGGTTGATGCGTTTGCGCAAAGCTACTAGTGTGGCTACCAAGCGGTTGAAGACGGCTCATACCTATCTCAAAAATCAGCAGGAAGCCCAGTTCTACAATGAGATATCCGCTGCCTTGTGGGGCTATATCTCCGACAAATTCAACATTCCTATGGCAGAACTTTCGATGGAAAATGTTGAAAATAAACTTCTTCAGAAGAATGTCGATCCTCAAACTATAAAAGCTTTCATCGATACGCTCAATAATTGTGAATTTGCCCGTTTTGCTCCTGGAAACAAATCCGAGAACATGGAACAGGTTTACAAAGAAGCTCTTTCCACTATCTCACGTATTGAGCAGGAATTAAAATAAAGTTCATAATAAATTAGATAGACCATTTTATGAAAACATATTTTAAATATTTATTTCCAATCATTTTACTTGGATTTATTTTTCCGACTGGAATCTTGAGAGGACATAGCAATCCACAGGCATTGCTTGATTCAGCCACTTCGTCTTATACAAAAGGCTTTTATTCCGATGCGGTGGTTTATTACGAGAAAGTTCTATCCATGGGTTTTGAATCGGCCGAGGTTTACTATAATTTAGGGAATGCTTATTTTAAATTGAATGAATTGGCGCCTGCCATTTACAATTATGAAAAGGCTTTGATGTTAAAGCCGGGCGATGAAGATATTCTTTTCAATCTTAAGATTGCCAACAGCCGGATTACCGATAAGATAGATGTGGTTCCGGAATTTTTTTTCCAGAGGTGGTGGGAATCATTTTATAATTTTTTCCCGACTGATACATGGGCTATACTCAGTCTTGTTTTTTTAGGACTTTTTTTATTAGCTCTTGGCATTTTTCTCCTCAGCAAAAGGATAAGTTATCGAAAGATAGGTTTATGGTCAGCAGTTGTACTCATTGTTTTCGCATCATTTAGTTTTGCTTTTGCATGGAAAGGGCAACAACGTCAAAGTGAAAAACGAAATGGAATTATCTTTGAGCCTGCTGTGGTGGTGAAAAGTTCGCCTGATAATGCCAGTGTAGATTTATTTGTTTTACACGAAGGCACTAAAGTTGAGATACAGGATAAATTGGACAATTGGGTTAAGATTAAGATTGCTAATGGGAATATAGGATGGCTCCCCGCTTCTACGTTGAGAGAATATTAATCTTAGTGTTGATCATTTGAAATTAGAATAGCAAAAACCTGAAAAGTCCCTTGATGATAGGAAAGGTTATTATTATGGAATTTGGCGCAAAAGAATTACTCCATGCGAAGGTATTTTCATTCCCATCCCTTTGATAAAATGCCCTAAATTTTCATTTTTCCAGACATTGCGTAGATACATTTGTTGAGGCAGGCCTGTTTTGGCAAAATCAAAATGATAGCCGTGGGTTTTATCGCCCAGATTGAAAATTCCTATGGCAAATGTGCCATCTGAAAGTTTTTTAATCCAAACCTGAATATCTCCCTCCACGAGTATTTGTTTTGCCTGATAACCCAAAGCATCTTGATTGATAGCTAAAACTTCGTCATTGGTCAAAAGATTTAGGGTAAATGGATCGAGCTGCTGAAGGTCGCAGCCTAGCAATAAGGGAGCGGAAAGAAGGCACCACAACGAGATATGGGTGTACTGCTCATCAGGTGTTAGCCTGGTCGGATGAAGATTTGGTCCCCATCCTACCCATCCCACTACGAGCATATCTGGATCATTCCAATGCCCTGGCCCTGCATAAGGTTGATTCTCGACCTGAGAGAATCCAATTGATTTCAGGCTTCCCCATGTGTCGGTAATATCGCCTGTCGTACGCCATAAATTTCCCCCTACTTCTGCCCCCCAACGCCATACCTTACTCATACCATACTGGCATAAACTGTACGCAATATCCCTATTCACCTGATTTAGTGCTTCTTTCATTACGTGATATGGTTTTTTACGTTCAACAAGTGAAGTATCGCGTGCAATCTGATCATATGAACACCAGTCATATTTCAAATAATCCACTCCCCATGAGGCATAACTTTGGGCATCTTTTTGTTCGAATTGGTAGCTTCCTGTGTATTGACCACAGGTATAAGGTCCCGGCGAACTGTAAATTCCCATTTTCAAGCCCAAAGAATGGATTGCATCGCCCAAACCTTTCATATCGGGAAATTTTTCGTTGGGAAGAATATTACCCAAGTCATCACGCTTGGGTTCTGCATCTTTATGTATATTCCATCCATCGTCGATGTTCACATAAGTCCAGCCATGATCACGTAAACCTTCATTGACAAAGGCATTGGCAGCGTCTGCAATCTTTTCCTGATCGACGGCCAGGCCCCAACAATTCCAGCTATTCCATCCCATGGGCGGAGTGAGGCAAATGTCAGGTCCAATTTTGACAATCATTTCCCTAAAATCCGATCCCAAAGCGTTGCTAACTTTAATACTCAAGCGATATTCGCCGGGTTCTTCGACCATTCCAGAAATAATCCCGCTGGTATTGTTCAGAACAAGGCCATTTGGCAAGCCTTTCACTTCAAAATTTAAGGGTTTTTCCCCGGTAACTGGGATAGTAAATAAAAAAGGATGATGCGGCCTGGCACCCGTGATATAAGGACCGTTTATCTGAGGAGTATCTTTTACCGGAGGTGTCAAGATATAGGGAGTTTCGTCACGATAGATTTTGTCGGATCCTTCACTTTTTATGGAATAACGATAAGTTACCACCTGAGAATGGTCCATTTGAGGGAGCTCGAGATGAAAGTCGAAAACATCGGCAGGCCTGAGTTTTACCTTCAATGACTGATGAAAAGTTTCATGACCCGTAAGTTTATTTATAGCTATGATTTCTAATTTACCCCTGATAAAGTATGCGGATGAAACATTTCGGATTTTGATCTGCTTTGAAAGGGTATTTCCGTTGAAGTGATAAGGAGTACCGTTACATTCGAGAGAAATATAATCGGAGAAACAGGTTAGACGAATAAATTGATCGCCTGTGTACATGCCACCCTGTCCGCCTTCGTCGTATACCCTCACTGCAATAATATTTTCTTTATCCCATCGGATTAAAGAATCATTCAAAGCGAGCTTATAAGCTCTTGGTCGGTCCCAATAATTGGTAGGAGCCTTAATGAAGGAAAGATCATCTTTCTGGCTGTCAGTAACTTTAAAGCCATTCACACCAATCAAATGTCCATTTAGATAAGTCTGATCAAAATTGTTGATCTTGCCAAGATAGATGAATAAGCTATCTTGTAAAATAGCCTTAGTTTTTAATTCGGATGGAATAACCACATGCAAACGATACCAACAAAATCCATCCAGCGGGTCATAACCTTGTTCTTCCCAAATTTTATTTACCTCGATGGATTTCATGTTAGCATCATCATAATCAGGTAAAAAAACTTGTGGATGATCTCCTGAGATAAATTTCCATCCTTTATCGATCATCAAAACTCGATTGTCCTGGGCACTCAGACCGATAATGGAAAATGCTGCAAATAGAAAAGAAATAAAACGTTTCATTATTTAAAGAATTGAAAATTGAATATTTATTTCCTCGAGAATTAAGAAGATTTGATTAATTATTCAAAAACGATCATTCACATATAGCTCGATGAGGTTCAAAATGTATGAATTTATCTAACAAATCAGTTTTGGTAACAAATTTTTCCTTTGGAATTATTTTATCATCGGTATCAATATGAATCAATCCAAAATAATCAATAAATCTGTCGAAAGTTCTAGTAGAATAACATCGCTCAGGTTCATTTTTTAAAGAAAGATAGTGGGTCTCGAAAGAATCCAATAACTTGGGAAATGCCTTAAAATATTTGTTTGCATAAAAATTATCAAGTTGTTTAGAATTTCCATACTTGGAGAGTAAGAACAAGGAGAAAGCAAATCCCATTTGGCCAGTTTCCGTTTCATATAAATCAAAATAGCCCCAATTAAATTTTTGAGTAAAAGTTTTGAAAATTAATTTCAACAATTCATCGTTATTCGATAAAAGTCGATTCCCCTTTAGGGTGAGGCTTAATTGATTATTTCTTTTTTTTGTAATTCCAGAAAGTTGTAATATTATTCTGGTAAGATGAATACCTTTAATTTTTTCTTCATAATAAGGTTTCGATAAACCACTCTCGATAAAATAATCTTGGATAAAACCCTGGTCGTATAATTCGCTTACAATTTTTTTAGGTAAATTTCCCTTTTGCGTCAGCTTGAGTTCACCTTCGGAAGCAATTCGATTTGCAAGGTATTTCACCAGATTGAATAATGGGATTTGTTTATAATCCGATTCATCAAGCTTTTGCAATTTCATTGGAGATTTATCATCGTATGGATTACGAAAAAGATACGTCATTTCCGTAGGTGAATAACCCTCAAAATTAGGTTGGGGAGTTTGGTTGTATTGTTGAAAATATTTGGCAGCATACCTATTAAGTTCATCTAAGTCTTTAAAGTGCATGTGCTCCAAAGAGTTCAGGAAGTTCTCCAAATCATCGGCATTCATAGTTTTATAATTTTTAATTAATTTCTAATTCATTAATAAACAATATGTTCGGAAAAGAGAAGAGTTACAACAATGGCATGTTTTGGAATTTTTTTGTCATAATGATGAACTTCAATCTCAATGAGTAAAATTAAAACATTTCACCAAATGTGAAATTCAATTCAAGCATTTTTTGAATAGGAGAAAAACAGGTCGTCTCGATATGCCTTGATATGCTATTGGTGAGTGATAAATAAATCTGGGTGTTGTGGAGCTCCGCTCCACAACACCCAGATAATAATTTTTCTTCCCTATTTTTCAACTTTTCCTAACTTCGACTTTTAGAGCATTATATTGAGAAAACATGCTCCCATACTCTCAATTTAATCCTTTTTTATGAAAAAGGTAATAACCGAAGTTGACCGTAAAACTCCATGGGCTAGTTTCTCCGCCGAAATAATTCAGATTCAAGCTAAAAGGGCCTAAAAATGTATGTGCTACCAGAGCTGAAGTCGTGGTATAGGTATGGTGACTTAACCAGGGGCCAAAGTAAGCGCCTTGCTTACTGTTTTGAAAAATTTTCCTGAATTGCTGAAAATAATATCCTTCTATTCGTAGATGAATAGCATCGCTGAATGAATATAAAATTTTCAATCCACCGGCAAGGTACGACTGGCTGCGCAAATTCTCGAGAAAACGAACGTTGGCATCGGGGAAAGGACTAAACTGTGGCATGAGAATCATTGTAGAAGTATAGTTGCGGAATCGAGGCAGGGTTGTAAACACGAATTCGGAGAGCATGCCAAAGGTGAATGGTCCTGATTTTGCGAAATAATTATCGTAAGTAAATTTTACGTCCATAAACGAGTGATAGAACTCCGCTTTTTGTTTTGCGAAGGAAGTAGTTCCAGGTGTGTGGTATTCAGTTCCGCCGCCAAAATTGAGGCAGGCATCCAATCTCGAGCCAGCTGTAGCATATTGCCGTTGATTCAGGGTATTGAAGTCGAGCTCGGCTCCTAATTTAAAATATTCCAGAGAGGTCTTATCCTGAACATCCGTTCTTTTCACTGCGTTGGTATGGTAGTAACGTGTTTCCCAATCTCCTAATATTCCATTGATTTTGAAGACGCCTTTATTGGTAACAGGCCATCCTATTATACCCGTGACATTATAATCGTAACGTGACAGATTAGACGATAAAACATCATCTAGAAAAATCAATCCACTGGGAAAATAATGATATCGAGATGAAACCAAATCCATTTCGATAAAATAGGGATTTTTGATGGGGAAATCGAAACGTGCTCGCAGGCGGCCACCCAGATAAAAACGTCCAAAATATCCATTCAGCGAAATATTCAAGGCATTTTCACCCAAAAGGTAATATGTTCCCTGTAAATACCCTTCGGTATTGGGTGATGAAGTGATTACTCCACCAAACTGCAGTTCGAAGGGTGTAGCTCTTTCCACTTCGAGCGTCAAATCATAATAACCACTTTCGGGGTTAAATTTCAGTCGCGGAAATACACTTCGGAATCTGCTATCCGTTATCAACCGGTAATAATCTTCTTTCATTTCGGGGAAAAGGCGCTGTCTGGGCTGATGAACGATCAATTTGCGTATATAATCGGCCTGAGCAGGATTGACACCCGTTACAATAACCTGATCGATGAACATATCGGGTTTTCTATTGTTGAAGGCCTGCCGTTTCATTATCCTCTCTTCCTTGCTTTCTCGCCGGCCGATATTTCTCCTTATGCTGTCCATCAAAGCCGTAGTTGCTACATATCCACTGTCGATAAAAGCTTTGGCCTGACTAAAGTCATTCACTTCAACCTTGATGAGCTGNNTACCATGATTCCATTCACTCCTTCGGGAATTTGATAGGGCACTTTATTCATGACGAGACCTTCGATTTGCGAAACGATATCATCGGGATTAGGGATGGAATAATCGCCGGCAGCCTTTGAACCTATGATGTAATCGGGTTTGAAATCCTCCAGTACCACATCTACCGGAAAATTATTGAAAATTCCTCCATCAAACATAAGATGGCCATCAATAGTAATCGGTTTGAAATATAATGGAAAGGTCATGGAAGCCCGAATGGCATTTTCGAGATTTCCACTGCGCGCAATATAGGGCTGATTAGCAGTAATATCGGCAGCTACACAACGAAAGGGAACAAAGAGACTGTCAAAATTGTAATTTGCTGCTGCCCCGGCATCGGCAAAAATCCTTATAAACTGAAAATCCATTTCGTAAGGTGAAACCAGATTGGTGGGTAGTTTGGGTTTAAATTTCTTAGGACTAATTTCCACAGGCACTGAAACCCATGAAGGATCATTGGGATCTTTCTTGTAGTAATACATATATTCAGTATCGATAACTCCTTTTGCCCACTTCTTGAATTCTTCGGATGTCATAAGGACTTCCATTTCTTCGGGAGAATAGCCCGCTGCATATAACCCGGCTACTATGGCTCCCATGCTGGTTCCGGCAATATAATCAATGGGAATGTCATTTTCTTCCAAAGCCTTGAGCAATCCTACATGACATGCTCCTTTTGCTCCACCTCCACTTAATACCACGGCCACTTTCTGGGCATAAACCTCAGAAAAACTAAATAGGGATAAAAGAAAAACCATAAAGGCCTTATATGTCAAATTTCGCATCGAAAAAAATTCTTTTCCAAAATTAGGCTATATAGTTGATATGATGCAGAGCAGTTACACAAAACTATATGATGCTTTTCAAAAAACACGAATTGAATGTCCGCTCGAAATTCATGAAAAATTCTCATCTTCAAGAGCCATCGAGGGATGAAGTTTCGAAGAAGATGGGGAATTCAAATTAAATCGAGAGCCTGAGAGAGATCGGCCACAATATCTTCTGCTTCTTCTATTCCAACCGAAAGACGAATCAGGCCATCACTGATTCCGGCTTGATGTCGAGCCTCGGGGCTCATTTTTGAATGAGTCATGCTGGCGGGGTGCTGAATAAGCGTTTCTATTCCGCCCAAACTCACTGCCAATAAGGCAAGTTTTACATTATCCATCACGATTTTACCGGCGGGTAGGCCTCCTTTTACCTCGAAACTAATCATTGCTCCAGGACCTCTCATTTGTTTACAAGCCAATTCATATTGTGGATGAGATTTCAAACCTGGATATTTCACCCAAGCTACTTTGGGGTGATTTTCCAGAAATTCGGCCACTTTCATGGCATTGGCCTGAGAACGTTCCATGCGTAAGGCTAAAGTTTTCAAACCTCTTCTGATCAGCCAGGCTTGATGAGGATCCATGTTGGGCCCCATGTTGGTCATCACAATGCGTAAAGCTTTGTAATCGGCTTCGGTTTTGGTAATTATCATTCCTCCTACGGCATCGGCATGTCCATTGATAAATTTGGTCAGACTATGCAAAACGACATCGGCACCTAATTCGAGAGGATTTTGCAGATAAGGGCTGCAAAAAGTGTTATCCACGCAAACTTTGATGTTTCTGGCATGAGCCATCTGGCTTATTGCGGCAATATCTACAATGGTCATTGTTGGATTGGCCGGGGTTTCCAAATAAATAAGTTTTGTATTAGGCCGTATATGTTTTTCTACAGATTCCAGATCAGAAGTGTCGATCCAGTCGCTTTCGACGCCAAAACGTTTGAAAATGGTTTCGGCAATCAAGCGCGATGAACCATAAACGGCCTCATGACCGACCATGTGCTCGCCCGCACCGAGTAAACCTGCGTAAATTGTACTTACAGCACCCATACCCGAAGCCGTGGCAATACCTCCATATCCTTTCTCGAGTATGGCTAAGGTTTTTTCCAAATCGGTAATGGTGGGGTTACCCAAACGGGTATAGATATACCCCGATTCTTCCCCCGCAAAACATGCTGCCCCATGATCGGCATTCTCGAAAGTAAATGTGGAAGTTTGATATATAGGCGTAATAGCACTATTCATTCCATTTTCAACTCCTCCGGCATGAACCAAAAGAGAATTGAAACCTAATTCCTTATTATCCATAAATTATCGAATTTTGCTGCAAAGGTAAGGATTTCATCCCGTATAACTATTCATTGTCAATTTAACTTAATGAAACGGAAGAGGATGATATTCGCCTTATTAAGAATTCTCATGTGATCTACTCAATATAGGATTATGTGAATATTGACATTTCTCCGTCTCCTTGACTTTTCGTCTCAAGCCTCTTCCATTTTCCATTTCTCGTAGGCAGTTTTCTATCCGCCATTCTCCATGTCTCACCTCGCACTTCGATATTTTTTGGCCTTTTCGAAAACAAGACCAATGCATTGTTTTGTTATTTTTTAGGGTGAATGCCATTAAGGCGGATTATAGTATCCACTAAGGCTGTAACAATAGAAAGAGCAATTTCTTCGGGAGTCTCGGCGGCTATGGGTAAACAATCGGAAGATCGATTTTTATGATGAGTTCTTTATCCAGATAATATTTTTCTTGTAAGGTTTTTCGTGCCTCCCGGCTTTTCGATTTCGAACCTGTCATGCCAATATAGGCTGGTCGTAAAGTGGCGATGGCTGCTGTGAGAGAAATATCGAGGGCATGTTCATGAGTAACTACTACTACAAAGTCATTTGTATTGATATCTAATTTTGTGATGATCTCGCTGTAATTTCCCTCGATGCAATGAAAATTTTGCTGGTCGGATTCGGAGAAAATATTTGGTCTTTCATCGATTAGGAATATTTGGAAGTCGAAGAGGAAGCGAGTCGTGCAGTGGCTTTTCCAACATGGCCTGCTCCGTAGATGAATAGACGGGTGCCTGCATCAAGACGTTCGAGATAGATTTTCATTTCTCCACCGTAGAACAGTCCTCGGTCGGGATGAAGGTTGAAATGAAGTAAGAGGGGAGGGTCGCCTGGCTTAATGGCAAGTGCTTTCTCGATGACTTGATATTCTGTTTTTTCCACCTCCTATGGTTCCTATGACTTTTCCGTCGGGCATCACAACCATTTTGCTATCGGTCTTGCGAGGCGTCGAACCTTTGGTTTCGATTACAAGACATAATACAGCCGGAAAATGATTTTCAACTATTTGAGCCAAAGATTGATAAAAAAACTTCATGGCATTTTTTATCAAAAATAAGCAATATCAGGGCTCGTGATTTATTCTTAGGACAAGCCTTAAATACAGGAAATTTCTGGTTACTGGATTCTTTTTTCGGAAAATAAAGGAAGATTGTTATTTAAAGGTACAGGATCCATGCGATGGACTGGATAAGATTTGTTCATTAAGGCTAATGTAGTCGGGGTGAGTGGATTCGAACCACCGACCCCCTGGTCCCAAACCAGGTGCGCTAACCAGACTGCGCTACACCCCGAAAGCCCTTAAAATTTTGATGGATGAATCCAACTGCGGTGAGGGGGGGATTCGAACCCCCGGTACGGCTACCCGTACGGCAGTTTAGCAAACTGCTGGTTTAAGCCTCTCACCCACCTCACCGGATTTTTTTGGCTTATTGATGTTCAAGTTTCAAAACCCGAATCTTTCAGACTTCATTCATCAAAAGAACGCTTCCCCTTCTCCTTGTATTTTTAGAAAGACCACGTTTCTGATTGAAGCTGCAAAAGTATAAAAAATTTCATTTATATCAAAAGCTTCAGTGAATTTCATATTTTCTTTTCGTCTCAGATAAAGACTCATTCAACTCTTTTGCCGGTTATAATTCTGGGAAGGTTTGTAATTTTGTGCCGGGAGTTATATGAAAAACAAAATTCTCATATCTATTTGAAAAAATCATATTTATTTTATACTCTTTTGGTTATAATTGCCATGGTGAGTGTATGGCTGGCAAACCATCAACATAATTTCGCAGCTAATTTCAATGGATTTACGGTAGTTTTCTGCATGCTGTTTCTCGATTTTATCCTCTGGTTGCATTTTTTCGGTGTCATTCGAAAATATAGCAAGAAGAAGAAATGTATCCTGTGCGTTCTTTTCTGGCTTCCTTTTATGCTGTTCGTTTTCGGCGCAGTTTATTCATTCCTGCAACCTTTCGGGTTATGGCCGCCAACGCTGCAAACATGGTATCTAGGATCGATTTTCATTGTTTATAGTGCAAAAGTATTGCCGGTTTTCATTTATGTAATTTCTGACATCATACACTGGATTACCGGATTAAAAAAGTTAGGCAAACAAAAGGAGAAAGCTTTTTTAGATGCTTTGCTCGATATGATTTCATCGCCCTTATGGGTAAAGTTTATTGCACGATCCGGTTTTTCGGTTGTTTTTATCGTTTTGATGTTTGGGGCCATCGTCTGGCCATATCGAGTCGAAATAAAAAAACTGAATTTTCCCCTTAAAGATTTACCTGCCTCATTCAATGGATTTCGCATCGTACAGATTTCGGACCTGCATCTGGGCAGTTGGCCTTCAAAGAAATCATTGAAAAAAATAGTAAGCAAGACGAATGACTTGAATCCTGATCTCATCGTATTTACGGGTGATCTGGTTACCTTCACAACTAAAGAAGCCTATCCTTTCCGTGAAATTTTGGGAAAACTCCATTCAGAAGAAGGCGTAATAACCATTTTAGGCAATCATGATTACGGTGGATATGTGAAATGGGCTTCACCTAATGCAAAGAATAAAAATCTGGAAGATTTATTCCGTTTATATCAAGAAATGGGCTGGAAACTGCTTCTTAATGAATCTTTGGTCATTAATAAGAATGGGGAACAGATTGCAATTTTGGGAGTAGAAAACTGGGGCAGTCAGAAAAGATTTCCCCAAAGAGCCAACCTTGAGAAGACTTTGGCTCAAGTTGAAAATATTCCTGTTAAGATTCTTCTTTCACACGATCCAACTTATTGGGAAAAAATAGTGAATCAGAGAGATATATCTATTCTTCTTACGCTTTCCGGACATACTCATGGAATGCAAATTGGTATCGAAACCGGAAATTTCCGCTGGAGCCCTGCAAAATTTATTTACACATATTGGTCGGGTTTATATAAAGATAGTAAAACCCCGCAATATCTCTATGTTAATCAAGGTTTGGGATGTATTGGTTATCCCGGGAGGATGGGGATATGGCCTGAAATCACTTTAATTGAATTGAAAGTTAAGTAAGCATTTAAATATCTAATTTATTTTAGCCATTTTGAGTAGTGTTATTCTTCTATTTTGAATCTCCATATTTGATACTCACCTTTTTTAGCGCCACGGTCGGAACTAAAATAAATATATCCATCACTTGACCAGAAAGGAGAAAAATCGTCAGCAGGGTTATTAGTATGTTGTTTTAAATTTTCACCATTTACATCTATGGTATAAATGTCGGAGTCGGTTTTGTTTTTCTTGGTGAGTTGGAAGACAATTTGCGTTCCATCGGGGCTCCATTTAGGCCGAATAGCATATCCCAAATCTGAAGTAGTAATTTGGCGAGGAGAATCTCCATCAATAGTCATGATCCACAAAGTTCCCACTTCTGCATTCTTTTGTTTGTTCAAATCGTATTTAATGAATGCAATCATGTTTCCATCGGGTGATATTGAAGGGAAACTTCCTTCACCTATCATTTTCAATTCTCCTGTTACGAGATTTTTAAGCCAAATCTGGTTTTTTGTAACAGTAACCAAGTTATAAATGGCAGCTTTATTATTCTTTTCAGATACTGCTATAAAAGAACGTGGTTGTGCTCCCTTTTCAAAAATAATGATTGTACCTTCAGGATTCCACGAAGGATTGTACTCATTTTCATCAGTATAGGTAACCTGCGTAATGGCTTTGCCTTTATAAGCATCTACATAGTAAATATCGAAATTATTCTTATCGTAGTACTGAAAAGCTATTTTCCCTTTAGCTACACAAACTGCTGGCGATACGTTTAGGTTTGTTCCGTAAGTTTTTTGAATGGTGGCTCTCGACAAAACATTATCTTTCATGTAAATGTTATAAGAACCATCCTTTTCTCTAACGGTAAAAACCAAATTAGTTCCTTCACTTCCCCCGTCAGAATCAAAACAGGGGTTTTCGTTGTCAGTGATTTTCGTCAGGGCATTGAAAGATTCTCCTTCGCTAACGATTAAATAGGTTGTAGTGGTACATCCATAAGCAATAATTATCAGGAGAAAAGCAGAAACAACGATTTTAGTAAAAAAGTTTGTTTTCATGGCTTGGGGTAATGTTTTTGGTGAATTGATTTTAGAAACAAATTTATAACAATATTGGAGAGTATTATCATCATAAAGTAATTTGTAGTAAAAATTTAATAATCCCTAAATCTTTGTTTTATAAGTTTCTCAATTTTAATCGTAAAAAGCTGATTTTGAATTATAAATCGAAAAAATTATTTCTGAGATAGTTCTTTTGTTGACGTTTCAGTGAGGGATTAAAGTACCTCCAAAATTATTATCAGGTCATTGGGCTGAAGTAAACCGAATTTCTTTCTTTCCTTAAAGAGAGAAATTTGCGAATCTTAATCATTCTCTAAAGATTCGGCTCATATTTAAGGGGTTTTGAAAATTTTGTTTTTACTGAATTACAATTAGGCTTGGATTCTAAAATCTATTCTTTCACAATCCAGTTTACTTTGATTTATTTTTGCAGCCTTAAACGACGTATTTAACTTTATTATGGAAGATTATCGCCAACCAAAACCTGAATGGATAAAAGTTCATATCAAAAAGGATCAGAAATATCGCCAAACTGCTTCCTTGTTGAAATCTTACTCACTTAATACCATTTGTAGCAGCGGAAACTGTCCCAACATTAAAGAATGCTGGAAATACGGGACAGCTACTTTTATGATTTTGGGGGAAATTTGTACGAGGGCCTGTAAATTTTGCAACACAGCGACGGGTAAACCCATGCCCCCAGATCCCGATGAACCCCAGCGATTAGCTAAGGCTGCCGTAGAGATGGGTTTACGCTATATCGTCGTCACCTCTGTTGACAGGGATGACCTCGAAGACTTGGGAGCAGATCATTGGGTTAGGACGATTGTTGCCATACGCGAATGCCTACCCCAGGCACAAATAGAAGTATTGATCCCGGATTTTCAAGGCAGGGAGAACCTGATTCAAAGAATTATTAAAGGAAAACCCGATGTCGTCGGTCATAATCTTGAAACTATAGAGCGGCTTACTCCTATGATTCGAAGCCGTGCTCGATATAATGTAAGCCTCGAGGTAATCCGTCAGTTAGCCAAAAGTGGCATACCGGCCAAATCGGGAATTATGGTGGGTCTCGGCGAATCTTTCGAAGAAATATTACAAACTATGGACGATCTCCTCGATGCGGGTTGTTCTATAATGACCATCGGCCAATATCTGAGACCTTCTCCTCGGCATTATCCTGTGATGGAATATATTCAACCTGAGATTTTTAGTGAGCTAAAAAAAATTGCTCTCGAAAAGGGATTCAAGGCTGCTGAATGTGGACCTTTGGTGCGTTCATCCTATCATGCATCTGAGTATAAAATTTGAAATGACACTGCATCACAAAACACTTTGTATCGATCTGGGATTGGCTGAATATAAACAAAGCTGGGACTATCAGGAACAAATGTGCCGCCAATTGCAAAAGGCTGTTTTAAATGGTTCGTATGCCAATGCTTGCAATTACTTGCTGTTTGTTGAACATCCCCATGTTTATACACTCGGGAAAAATGGAAAACCAGGCAATTTGCTGGTAAATAGTAAATTTTTAAACAAAATCGGAGCAAGTTTTTGTATGACCAATAGGGGAGGGGATATTACATATCATGGACCGGGTCAAATTGTGGTTTACCCTTTATTTTACCTCGAAGCCTTTCGGATGGGTGTGAGGCAGTATATCGAAAATCTCGAAGAAGCCGTGATCCGTATGCTGAATGATTACCAAATAAAAGCCATGCTTATGCCTGGAGCTATTGGTGTATGGCTGGATGCTGATACACCCGCTGCACGTAAAATCTGTGCAATAGGGGTTAGGGTTAGCAGAGGAATTAGCATGCATGGGCTGGCACTTAATGTAAATACTCGACTCGAATATTTTAACTACATTCATCCTTGCGGATTTGTAGATAAGGGTGTGACCTCCATGGAAAAAGAACTCCATTCCAATCTTAATATCCACGAAGTGAAAGAAAATCTAAGAGGAAAACTTGCCAAGGCCTTTGACCTGGAATTTGTTTGAAGTTTCTTTATTACTCGAAAATTTTAAACTTACCGCGATATAGTGGAAGTTTTTTAGCTCGAACCTTGTCTGCTTGTGTCGCTCGATCGAATGACGATTGATCGGATTATTTTATCAGGAGTAAACAAATCGAAATGAAGTATTTTATTGGTTTTGAAATATTTATGCTAAAATAAATGGATTTGAAGTCTTTCTGTGAACAAGCAGTTGTTCTTTTAAATTCGTGTTGCTAAAAATTTGCATAAAATTGCAAAATGATTACCGAATATTATTTTATTATAAATCAATAAGTTATGAATAAGCATCTTTTATTAATTTTTATATGCTTAATAGCTTTGGCATCTAATGCCCAAACTTCCGACCTCGTTTTTTTGATACCGGCTGGAGAGAAATATGAGGGGCAAGATGTACTTAAGGAGATGGAGCGCATAGACCCTGATTATTTTAAAGCATATAATCAATTGATGAGAGGTTTCATGGCCGAGAGTTTTTCTCTTTACGATCTGATGCAGAATTATCGGGTTCATCAAGGAAAAATTTCAGAAAAAGAACCTTTATACATTGCTTTTACGCAGCACGGGATTAATCAGGCATGTAGGGGATTCGTTCTGCAAACGGAGAATGGAATAATTAAGAAGGATGAAACTTATTACATTGATTTCGATCGCGATATTCTGGATGAGAATCCGGCAAAGGCGGGATCAATTACTCAGGTTTTGCCTCAGGAGATTGGTCGGATAATTTTATCCCAGCTCTCGGGAAGAGTGAGTCAGATAGTGCCCAAGGAGCATTATTTTTGTACGCAAACCGATAGGGCTACGGCATTTTATGAAGGATTTGCCGAACATTTCAGATTTATTTCGGTTCAATCCGAACCCGATGAAAGAATCAAGAGAACCATTCAAGAAGATTTAAGGGAAATTGGTGTTTGGCTTCCTAAATATATCCATGGATTCAGGAGGGATTACAACCTGAAAGGGCGTTTTGGTGTGTTTCGTGCAAGTGCGCCGGTGTGGTATCCAAAACTCGAGATCATGCGGAACCACACATTTATTGAGGGCAGGTTGATTCAGCGTCCACCTCAATTAAGCCGAAACGACGATCCCTGGTTACAAATTTTATACAAGGATGCCAGCGTATGGCCCGATATCACTCGTTATAGAACAATGAACAATGCAGTGGCTACCGAAGGTGTCATCGCCACTTTCTTCTCCTATTTGATTGCATCCAACGCCAAGAAAAATTATTATCCTCCTTTGTATTACAGAGATTTTTTACCCGATGACTCGACTTTTATTTTTGAACGCCAGATATTTCCCTTGCGCAACGAGTATTTGAAAATTTTTACGGTTTTGGCAAAATATGTGCGAATGGATGTATTGGATTCGAGAACTCAAATTATCGATTTCATCGAAGGATATTCCAAAGAATTTCCTGACGAAGCCGGATTGGTAAAGGGGATATGGAGGGCTGCTTCAGGCATAGATTATCAACCTGATTTACCTGAACCTCTTTGGGTTGTAAATAATAATGCTCATTTTACTCCATGGGTTCTCTCACAATTTGGACCTAAATTAAAAACTTATCCTTTCGATATAAATAATTGCGATTCAGTTGAACTCATAGCCGTGAAAGGAGTTACACCAACGGATGCTGTAGAATTGATTCAATACAGAAATCAAAAGGGCGGTTTTCAATCACTCGCTCAGATGGCTTCCATCCCAAAACTCAGTCCTTCGGCCCGAGAGGGGCTTGCACAATTACAACCTTATCAAAAAGAAAAAATTAGCACTAAAAATCCTTCGCCAAGCTGGTTCTATACCTATACGCTCTGGGCTTTTCTCAAAACAGCATTTCTTTATTTCATTGTCATTGGTTTGATCTATTTTGGCGTGGCTCAGCTTCTTCATTATCATCCCAAACCTGTACAATATCTTTGGAATTTTCTTCAGTTCTTTTTGCTTTCGCTATTGGGAATAGTTTGTACGGCCATAACTACAAGAAACATCATGTTGTTTATGGGTTTTGTGTTGGTAATTCTTGCGATTCAATATGTCTTTCGTCGAAAACAGGGTATGGCATGTTGGTTCGAGATGGGAACCACCTTATTCATGAGTTTGTTGCTCGTTTATTCACTGTATTGAAGTTATAGAAGTTATATTTTATTGAAATTTGAACAAAAAGTATTAGGATGTTTAAAAGGCCTGTAAGACCTGTGAGCTCTTATTACTTTTTCGTTCGTTCCTTTGAGATCTAACAGGTCTCCAAGACCTGTTAAGTCTTTTCCCAATTTAAATATCATCCATTTTATCTTCCAGGTACACTTTATTCAAATCGTGCCAATACTCAAAATTAGCAGTATCACCAAACAAGCTCATCACGTATTCGCCGCTTAACCCAACTTGAGAGCCTTAGGGATGCAATTTCCTTTTATACAGCAAGTTGAATCTTTA
>MTKZ01013186.1_pt1 | contig 32997 bp, 36 predicted proteins | sample 1042781 | NCBI WGS metagenome assembly MTKZ01 (sample SAMN06212207, study PRJNA360539) | anaerobic digester metagenome | biome: Wastewater treatment plant; material: sludge; isolation source: anaerobic digester fed with sludge from wastewater treatment plant | place: Denmark: WWTP Viborg ...
TTTTATGTGAACAGCCTGTGCATTTTCAGTATCATATAACTTCCTAACATCAACTTTATGTGGTGTCTCCGCCACAGCGGTTTCATCCATTTTGACTATTTTCATTTTCATACATCCTGGGACTTCTATTTAGTTAACCATCTAATCAACTATTATAATGTAATTATTCCATTATTTCCCTAAATTGGAAAAATTGAGGGTGGGGTAATATAATTACCCCATAATGGCTTTAATGTCTTTTTCAGGATCTCCAATTGGTTTCAGATCGTAGTTTTCTACCAGCACATTTATTATGTCCTCGTTGGCCCATCCGGGTAGAATTGGTCCGATGTACATGCCTTTGATGTCCAGGGCCAGTAAACTCCAGAGAATAGCGGCAGCTTTTTGTTCCATCCAGCTTAACACCAGAGTTAATGGCAGTTCATTTAATTCCACACCGAATAGTTCAGTTAAAGCGACAGCAATATCCACAGCGACTATGGCATCGTTACATTGTCCTAGATCTATCAGGCGAGGCACGCCTTCAATATCTCCCAGATCGAGGTCATTAAACCGGTATTTGCCGCAAGCCAATGTTAGTACCACTGCTTCCTGTGGGAGTTTTTCCACGAATTCTCGGTAGTATTTGGCCTGTGGTTTTGGAGAGTCACAACCACCAACCAGGATAAATTGTTTTATTTTACCCGCTTCTACCAGTTCTTTGATTTTAGGTGCCAAAGATAGGACTGTGGAAGCACCGAATCCGGTTGTAAGGACAGTTTCACGTGGCTCATCCTCTAGTTCTGGTAGCTCCAGGGCTTTTTCAATCACAGGGGTGAAGTCGTTGTCTTCTATGTGTTGCACTCCTGGTAGTTGAGCCACACCACTGGTGAACATTCTTTCTTTGTATTCCTCTTTGGGTAAGAGTACACAGTTAGAAGTTCCAAGAATGGCTACAGGATATTTGGAGAAAGTCTGTTTTTGGTCAAACCAGGGTCCTCCGAGTTGTCCGACCAAGTGTTTGTATTTTTTAAGTCCAGGATATCCATGGGCCGGTAACATTTCAGAGTGAGTGTATACATTGATTCCTTTTCCTTCGGTCTGTTTCAGGAGTTCTTCCAGGTTTTTGAGGCTGTGTCCGGTTACTACAATTCCAGGGCCTTTAACAGAACCAACAGGTACTTCGGTGGGCACAGGTTCGCCGTAAGTTTCAATGTGAGCTTTTTTTAGAAGCTGCATAGTTTTGATATTCATTCTACCTGCTTCTAGGGCCAGTTCAACCAGATCCTCTGCGTTGAAGTTTACATTGGTCAGTGTGGAGAAGAAACCTTTTTCCAGGAATGCGTCCACTTCATCATCAGTGTATCCCAACTCACGGGCGTGGTACAAGTAGGCTGATATTCCTTTAATGGCGAATAACAGGTTGTCTTGCAGCCTGGCGACTGTGGGTTGTTTCCCGCAAACTCCTACAATGGTACATCCAGTTTCACGTGCTGTTTGTGAGCACTGGTAACAGAACATGTCTAAAGCTTCTTTTTTTTCCATTTTATTTCCTCCTTGGTCATCTTCTTTAAATACTCCGGGTTTTTTTATTTAAATCAAGAAATCCCATATTGTTTCCTCCGATTTGGACTTATTGTTTTTGCAAATCTGGAATAGCAATTTTGTTTTTAACACCAAATTTTGTTCTAGATCTGCCGAATAGTTCTAGATCTATCGAATGTTCTATTGTTGTAGAACAAAATATTTAAAGGTTTTGGTGTAGTATTAATGAAAAAAAATTTGTAATATCTGGATGGATATTCAGTTAATTAATAATGAAAGATTATATAAATGTTGAATCTTCTTTAAAAAGGTTAAAATAATGTCATTATAAGGATTATCCCTGGAACTCAGTTAAATTTACAAATCTTTAAATATGTTTATAATTATTATATTTTTAGTGATTATATGGCTATAAATGAAATAGTAACTGATTCTTTAAAATATCCACTTTCAGACTGGAAGAAAATCCTGATATTGGGAATTATTATATTTGCAACTGGAATTACACAAAATTCTGAATATTGGGGAGTAACAAATGTTGCAGATATTTGGTTATTATCGATTGTGGGGTTTATATTAGGTTTTCTGGTAAACGGTTATGTATTTAGAGTTTTAAAACACTCCCTCGATAATTTTAGTGAACTTCCAAAATTTGACAAGTGGGGGATCATGCTACAAGATGGTGCAAAGGTTTTTTTGGTTGCTTTAGTTTATATTCTTCCTGTGATCTTACTAATGTTATATTTAATAGCAGCATCTTCAGAGATCGTCATTTTTGGAAGTATAGAATCAAATCCATTTATCCTTAATTTAATCCAAAATTTTATACAATCATCAATAGGGCATTTTTTTGTTAATTCTATTGGGCATTTATATTCTATATCTGTCAACATGCCAATAATGCCCTATGAATTTGCATTTGGTACGGAAATAACTATAATATATTCTATTATTGGAATTATGTATCTGATTGTAATAACTCCCCTCTTTTTAATGGCATTAGCAAATATGGCAGACTATGAGGGGGATCTGATTTCAGCATTCCATTTCAGCGAAATCCTAGAAGAAATAAAATATATTGGATGGGTGAAACTGATAAAATGGTACTTAGTGGTATTTTCTATCTTTACTGTATTATTCTTTGCAGTACCAACTTTGATTGAAACTATTTTAATCCAATTTGATATGAAATTAGTAGATTTCGGAATGTTGGGATTGTTTTCATTGATTATATTCCCCTATTTGTATATCTTCATTGCAAGGGCAGTGGCTTTGATTTACATATCAGAATAAGGGCACTAATTTTCCTTTTTTACTTCAATATAACGGAAAATAAATTTCGATGATGAAAAAGCTCTTTAATAACCTATTTTAGGTGTTTTCAGTGTTTAAATTAATTTTAATGATATGATAAAAAATGTAAATTATTACAATTAGGGTAGCTGAAATAGCTAAAGGGAGAAGATAGTAAATTTTAGAGGAATTATCCCATAAAACAAGGAATAGTCCCACAACAAAAAGAGTAATTAACGTCATAAGAGGAATTAATAACGTTATTGTATCCCATAATGAGTTTGATTTGGGTGATTCTATTTTACGAGGTTTTGATGAAGGATAGTATTCAAGTTCCCCTCCACATGTGCAAACATCAAAATCTTCTGGAAGTTCTCCTGGGTGTAATTTGTAATAACCGCCACACTTCTGACAAACCATATAACCGTCATAATTCGGTTGTAAATATTTCAACGTGCTAATAATTCGTTTGAAAGTGGCACTATAACTAGCATTTCCATAAATAAAACCATCAATGAAAATAACCGACCAATCACTAAGTGCTCTGGAAATTTTTAGATAAGTGATTTTTCTATCGGAATATATTTCAACTTTAAATCGGTATCTGAATGCTATCCACCCTAATAATAAACGTTGGAAATCATTTCCAGTACCATAAATGCCATCGGTAGGCGTACCCTCCTCTAAACGGTACTCTGACTCTTCAAACAAAGTTTTGATAGTAATGGAAAGATCATTAACAGGCCAGGAATCAAAATCAATAATGCAAGCTCCATCCACCCATTCAAAGGGTCTTTCTATTTCTGATAAGTATTCCATTTCACTATCAGGGTCAAATCCATTTCTAATCAATTCCAACCTGGTGCTTATCTCTTCATTGGAAGCCATTTTTACATCCCGTTAGGTTTTTAATCTTGAATTTGATTAGCATTTATTTAAAAATTTTATATTTAATTATGACTTGGTTTGAATTGATAGAAAAATCCATGATGAATCCTATAAATGTGTAGGGATAAATAAGTAAGAAACGGTTAAGAAGTAGTTTATCTTGTAAAACAATAATTATTTATAAGAAACTTATGTAATGGAAAAGAGTAAATTACTTGTATGACATAATCTTTTTAATAAAATTACTTGAGGTTAACGATATATTGAAACACAACAACATAACCCCTGACCCAATTGTATCCGAAAAAAAGACTTATACAAATCCTGAGGACTCTGGAAAAGAAACCAAGATGGTTGTACTCCAATCCATTGGATATCCTTTCCTTTGCAATCTGGTAGAGAATCCGAAAATAGAAATATTCGACAACGAACTTTTCGAATTATACGCACGAGAACAATGGGTGGGTTACACAGTCAAGGAGGGTTCATTCCTCTTCGACCAAAAATTATTACCAGATTTTGCTTTTAAAGTGATCAAAGCCCATCCTGATGACTCCAGGATAACCAAAAACACTTCCATCCTTCTTATGGAGGTGGAAGAGGTTCGCGAAATTAAAAAAATCGAGAGCAACCTTAAAATCACTGATGTTGTTGGCCAGGAAAGGGCCAAGACCAAGTGCAAAATCATAACACGCTACCTCCAGGAAACAGAGAGTTTTCAGGAATGGGCGCCGAAAAATGTTTTATTCCATGGAACTCCCGGTACAGGAAAAACTATGCTGGCTAAATCCTTATCCAACGAGCTTAAAGTACCCCTTTTCTTAGTGAAGGCCACCAGCCTCATAGGAGAACATGTGGGTGATGGAGCACGCCAGATACACGAACTTTTTGAAGCCGCAGCCGCCTGCTCACCAGCAGTAATTTTCATAGATGAAATAGATGCCATCGGCCTGGACCGCCGATATCAGTCCCTCAGGGGAGATGTTTCCGAAGTAGTGAATGCTCTTCTGACTGAAATGGATGGTATCAACCCCAACCTGGGAGTAGTAACCATAGGGGCCACTAACAACCCCCAATTACTGGATTATGCTCTTAGAAGCAGATTTGAAGAAGAAATTGAGTTTGTTCTTCCTGATGAAGAAGAAAGAAGGCAAATCATTGAAATGTATGTTAATTCCATGCCCCTCCCAGTTGAAGAAGATCTCAGGAAACTGGCACATCTTTCCAAGGGGATGTCTGGCAGGGACATCAAAGACCGCCTACTAAAGGTAGCCCTTCACAAAGCCATCTCTGAAGACAAGGATAGTGTGACCCGGGAAGACTTCCAGTACGCACTGAAGCATCATGAAAAAGAGAAGAACGAACCTAAGGACATGTTTGCCTGATATACTCATTAAACCTATTTTTTTTATTAAAATATGGGATTGGAAAAAGTCATAAAGAAACCTAGTTAGAATATTATTCCTTTTATTTAGTAAGAGGGTGACCAATGAAACTAAGTAGCATGTTTAAAGATTGCGCACGATTCGTTGTCTTAAACTGGTATAATGTTCTTTTTTTAGGATTTTTTTTATTTTTAACTGATGTTTCGATTTTCAATGCCCAATCAAATTATAAAGGTCTATTGGAAATTTTAACCATAATTACCGTTGCTGTTTTGTTCTTTGTGGAGGTAGGGTATGGTTGCCGTATAGTGGACGAAACAGTCCAGGGATCCAGCAAACCCCCCAGTTTTCATCATCCACAGAATCTATTATGGGAGGGGATGAAAGAATGTGTGGTATTTACCACATATTTTATCGTACCTTTGATCATAATTACCTGGGGAATATCGGAGGTAGCGATTTTTTTAGAGTTTGATATCAACCCCCTAGTCACGAAATATTCATTATTAATTTCAATAGTATTTTTTGTTGCCTTCAACATCATGTTGCAGGGCGCGATTTTGAACATGGCTCATCATGGGGGGAGTATTATTTCGGGCTTTAATATTCCCCAAATTTTTAGAAAGATTAGGATGGTGGGATTGAAAAATATGGTCATGGTTTCTTTAATCATCATGCTGGGGATTGGTGTATTTGGAAATGCAATTCCTGAAACTTTTCATGGGTTCCCTTTCCCTTTTTCCACACTTGGTGAGGTCATCATCACTTTTATTGTTCTTCCGTCCATGATAATATTCACTGCTCGACTTTTAGGGTTGATTGATGTAGAAGATGAAAGATAGTTAGTCTTATAATGTGATAGAAAAAGTATCCCTCTTCCAGTATTATCAGGTGAATGTTTAAGTTATAGGAGTGGCCAGAAATCATCATACCATTGAACTCAGGAATGGCTTATAATGAAGGGAAAAATTTCTAATGCTCTGCGATACACTGCATCGGACTGGTACAACGTTCTCATATTAGGGATAATATTATTTTTAGTTGACCATATTGTGGATTTAAACGCCCCATCCCTGATTGAAGGATATGATATCCTAATACTCATTTTAGTGGTTTTTTTGTCCTTTATCGAGGTTGGATACGGATTTCGTATAGTGGAAGAAACAGTCCAGGGATCCAGCAAACCCCCCAGTTTTCATAATCCATTGGATCTGCTCTGGCATGGGGTGAAGGAGAGTGTGATCTTACTCCTCTATTTTATAGTGCCTTTGATTCTGGTTGTAATGGGGATTTCTGAGTTTGAATACCTTTTAAATCTGGATTTAGGTTCTATAATTATGCGATATGCTTTATTATTCGCGATTATATTCTTTTTAGCCTTTAATATCATGTTTCAGGCAGCGGTTTTGAATATGGCCCACCACCAGGGACGTATAACTTCGGCTTTCAACTTTCCAATGGTATTTAGAAAGATTAGGCTGGTGGGATTGAAAAATATGGTCCTGGTTTCTTTAATAACCATTGTAGTCCTTTATATAATTAAACAGGTTGTTTTTGACACTCTGCATGAATTGCCATATCTTGGCCCATCATTAGGAGATGTTATTTCCACAGTTTTAATTGCTCCTTTCCTGATGATATTCACAACCCGTTTAGTGGGGTTGATTGATGTTTCGGATGATGGAGATTAATTCTTATTCTATCTAATAATTACTTTTCAAAATTTAAAGCAGAATATTTATTTAGTTTGAAATTAAAAAACAGTATTTACTCCATTTTTTTGGAAAAAAGAGACTCAGCGGCTTTTAATACTTCTACTTTATCATGTTCTGCTGCTTCTTTAAGGTTATGGATAATATCAGAAAATACACGATCAACAACTACTTTGGTTAGATCATCCACAATCCTTTCTTTACCATTCATATCTCCCATCATACGGTATGCTTTATTTGTTTCCCTCATTCGGATGATTTCAGCCTGGGATCGGATATTAGCTATGATGGGCTCTACTTTCAGATGCCTTAAAGATTTTTCCAAAAGTTCTAATTCCTCCGCAATAATTTTTTCGGCTTCCTTGGCCTCAGACTCACGCATTTTCTTGTTTTGGTGGGCTATTCCTCTTAAATCATCTATATTGTAAAGTTTAACTCCTAATTTCACCACATCATCTTCTATATCCCGGGGGTTTGCAATATCAACCATCACCATTTTCTCAAGATTTTCAATGGGAACAGCCTCTATAACTTTTTCTGCAGTAAGTATGGCATGGGGAGCTCCAGTTGCACTTATAACCACATCTGCATCGGACATTGCCCGGGCTAGTCGGTCGAAATGTATTGCGCTCCCTCCCAATTCCTTGGCCAGGCAGACTGCCCGGTCGTAAGTTCGATTAGCAACTACAATGGCTTTAAGATGTTTCTCCACCAGGGCCTTGGCCACCAGGGTTCCCATTTTACCTGCCCCTATAATCAGCACTTTTTTACATTTAAGATCACCGAGTACTGATTCGGCCAGATCCACAGCAGCGGAACCTATAGAAACAGATCCCTGATTAATTTTTGTCTTTTTTCGAACGGACTGGCCCACATGTATGGCCTTGGTGAATACGGTTCCTAAAACGTGACCACAGTAACCTTTTTTTGCACTGACCCTATGGGCCTCCTTTAATTGACCCAGTATCTGATCCTCGCCAATGATCATTGATTCCAATCCACATGAAAGTTTAAGAACATGTTCAAGGGCTTTTTCGTTTTTCTCAACCACCAGACCATCCCAGTGATAATTTAGAGGTGTTTCATCCATCACCAAATAAATCTCAGATCGGTTGCATGTTTTTATCTGAACATGCTCCTGTACATCATGATCTTCCTGGATTTTTGCAAATATCTCCTCCATTTTCCTGGTGGATTCTTCTATTTTGCCAATATCCGCGGTTTTATGGTCGATTCTGATATTTAGAATCATTGTATTCCTCCAGATCATGGATAGGTCTAATTAATATTTTTATCTTAATTAATATTATTTGATTTGAATAGGATTTATTTTTTGTTGAGATTTCTTATTTAATTAAGATCTTCGAGAAGTTGAGTAATGTAAACTTTGGCCTCGTCCACTTCACCATTATCTAAAAATTCATTTATCTTCTTATCATTTAAGATTTGGTATAAATAATCACGACGTTTCTTCTGATCTTTTACTTTTTCTTTCAATAACTGGCGGGTGAAATGCTGTAGTTCAAGTTGAAGAATGTCTTTTTTACCCACAACGGACTGAATACGTTTTCTCAGTTCTTTGGCCATTAGAGGACTTTTTCCTTGAGTAAATATGGAAAATTGAACGTCTCCAATAGAAAAAGATGATGGAACAATTATATTTCCTTCTTCAGGATAATCTGCCCTGTTTATTAGTTTATCTCCAGATAAAAAAGTAGCTTCCTGGTTCAAATGGGGATCTCCACTGGCCACCACCACCAGATCAGCCCAATCAACCCATTTTTTTAGTTCTTCCAGGGGTTTGTAGATGGCTCCCTTTTTTTCCAGCTTATCTGAAGTATGTCCAGAGGCAATGACCACGTTTGCTCCTGAACTGATAAAACGTTCTGCTCTTCTTTGGCCTACTTCTCCTGAACCTATCACTAGCACATTTTTATCCTGCATATCCAGGTAGAGGGNNGGTAGAGGGGAGTCCATCCCATATTCATACTCTCCCGCTCTATAACTCCAAATTCTTCATCCTTATAACTTTAATGGCGGTCTTTATGTCATTCCCACACTCAGAGAGAACCTGAGCCGCTTCCTCGATTGGTACATTAAATGTTTCAGAAAGGGCTTTTATATTGGCGTCATTGTCTGCAGGTTCATGACCTACCAATTCCTGAGATAACTGGTGTTTTAAATCCATGTATTCATCTGTTGTCATCCCTATCCTGCGCAAAACCATATCTCTTAGCGGACATGGTTTGGAAGGTTTGCAACACCAAACCAGGGATCCAAAACAGGTTCCTTCGCCCTCACCAAGGCGGGATTTCTCCCCGAATTTCTGTTTTATTTCAATATATTCTTGTGCGCTAATTCCTGCATCTTCAAGCGCAAATGTGATGGGGCACGGTTTTACTGGAGGGCAACAAAATGCCATTGCTCTTTTATCTCCCCCTCGACATACATGTGATGGTGCATCTTCCCATGCCATATTATTCCTCCTTTAACATCCTTTCTTTTTCAGAGGGGGTTAAATCTTCCACAATATTGGCCGGCAGTCCTGTTTTCAGGATTTTTCCACCCCTCATGAGGGCGGCACGGTCGCATACGTCCAATACAAAGTCCATATCGTGGCTGATAATTAGGAAGGTTTGATTTAATTCATCCCTGGCTCTATGGATAGAATCAGTAACCTGTACTCTGGTTATGGGGTCCATGGTACCTGTTGGTTCGTCCAGTATGACTATGTTTGGTTCTTTAATGAGAACCTGGGCCAGAGCAACTCTGTGGCGTTCTCCGCCACTCAGTTCATCAGGATATTTGGTTATAATTTTCTCAGCATAGTCTTCATCGAAGCCTACTGCGTGAAGTACGTAGAGTGCTTTCATTTTAGCAAATTCAGCAGGTAATTCGAGACTGATTGCTTCGGTGAGGTTGCCCAGAACGTTCCTGTGAGGGTAAAGGCTGTATTCCTGGTGTAGTATTCCTAGATATGGTTTAACACGACCTCTGCCAAATATGCCTTTTTCTGTCATATCTATCCAGTTGTCCCCTAATTTAACCTCTATTTGGCCACTGCTGGGATCGGTTAGGCCGTAAAGAATTCGGGAAAGAGTGGTTTTGCCTGCACCTGAGAGTCCAACAACTCCAAATATCTCTCCTTCATCAACTGTGATATCTATACCATCCACTGCCTTGATAACTCCTCTTTCAATGGAGTAGTAGTGTTTTTTAACTCCTTCCATTTTTATTATTGGGCCGCCAGTTTTGAATTCTTCTTTTTTCTCAGGAAGGGGGACCTGATCCAGGAAGCTTTGAACCACTTTTTCTGGATCTCCTTCTTTCATGACCTCTCCATGTTCCAGCCATATTACATAATCAGAGATCTGACGCATAACCTCTGGCCAGTGTGAGGTAATTACCATGGTAATTTTATGATCCTTTACTCCTTCAATCAAAGCCTGGTGGATTAATTCTGCAGTTTGAGGGTCAAGAGTACCGGTGGGTTCGTCAGCTAGAAATAGCATAGGTTCTTTGGCAATTTGTCGGGCCAGAACCACTCTCTGTTTTTCTCCACCTGATAGATCACGGGCAATATGGGTTATTCTGTGCGTCATCTGAGCCAGATCCAAGAGATCAATTGCCATATAGGTGCTTTCTTCTTCACTGTGTCCAGTTATGGATTTTATAACATTATCAATAACCGTGTCATCTTCGTATAGTGCAAAGGTCCTCTGCAGCATAATGGATATGCGGCGTTTAATTGCTGCAAATAGTTTACGATCAGCATTCCAGAAGTCAACTTTCCTGGATTCGAATTTATTTCCGCATCCACAGACATTATCTGACATGGAAGGTGGTTCCACCCTTAAACAATTGGGACAAATTGCAAGATTGTAAATAATCTGACCCTCTGTAGGACGATAATCCTTCATACCCCTCATCATGTTGAGGAGTACAGATTTACCGGAGCCACTTCTTCCCAGAATACCCAGGACTTTTCCTTCCTCTATGGTTATATTCAGGTTTTTAAGGGCTTCTACTCCGTCAAAGGTTTTGGTGACATTTTTTAGTTCTATGAAAGACATTTAACCACCTATTATTTAATAATTAAATTAATGAGTTATTTTATTGAATATTTCTTCTTCTATCCAAATTATTTTGATCATTATTTTTTTATTTTATATGATTTTATATTAAAAATTTTATATTGAAATATTCACATGCTATATTTTAGATAGATCAAAGGATAACGTTCCACTAATGGCAGCCCTGGCAATGGATATTCCATCAGCACCAGAAGATAACATTTTCCTGGCAGATTCAATACCTTTGATTGAATTATTACCAATAATGAATAGATTAGTTTCATTATGGATACTTTTTATTAGATCATAGTCTGCAGTGTTAAAACCAGGTTTCATGGCATCTACATGCAAGTAATTTGCATTTGTATTTTCAATGGTTTTTGCTATTTGAATATCATCGACTTCCGGAACATTGGCCCTTATCTTGACTGAAACTCGACTGTTTGCCTTCTGAACCACTTCTTTAACGAATTTTTCCAGATGGATGGGTTGTTTTAATAGTTCCTGGCCACATCCTAGATCTGTTATCTCTGGTTGTCTGCAGTGGGCATTAATTTCCACCACATCCACATTTTTAAGCCGGGATATTTCGATTATTGGTTCTGGGTTAACTGAACGAAGATTAACTGAAATCTGACCATTCCAAAAATCCTGATCTTTTATTAGTGTGGTTTGTTTTTCAATGTGAGCCTGTAAATCTTCTTGGGAAATGTCAAATTCAGGCCTTCCTCGAGACAGAATTTCACGACCAGCACTAATAGTGGGGGGGTCAGCATTGTAACCTCCCAGAGTCACCATGTTAAATCCCTGATTTAAAAGGCCCTTGCAGAAGTTACCATCTGTAATTCCTGCCATGGGAGCTAAGACTTCAATATGATTCAACTCACTTAAATTAAATCATCAGTAATATTCAGTTATTCAATCAAAATATGATCATTAATAGGTTATAATCACATTCTAAGTTGTTAAATCATTATATTTTTGCAGTAGATCTGATTTTAGGGGTTTAAGCAAATTTATAATAATTTTTAAAAGGATTTGGGGCTATCCCAGGAATTATTTCATCACATGAACCAGATTGTAAGTATTGCCATCTCTGATCTCTTCCAGAGCCAGATCAGCAAGATTTGCTGCTTTTTCGGCTGTTGGTGCCTTGCCTACACCTGCTTTCAGGGCAATGTTAATTTCTTCTTCAATCTCCTCAATGACTTTAAGTATTCCTTCAGGGGTCATGCCATTACAGGGAGACATAAAATTATCCCCTCCAATAAAGAAGAGTAATGACCCTTTTTCAATTAATTTTTTCATTAGGAAATGTTGAACTCTATTAACAATAAAAGAAGTGTCATATGCAGGGATAATATCAGTTAAGGAGTCAGTGATACCATTGATGTCGATATGGGCAATCTGCACGAAGCTGTCATCAGGGTTCACTAATCCTTCAATGGCCAAAATTTCGCTGCGTTCTTCAGATTGAGCTCCACCATATTTTTGCAGGGCACTGGTGGCACTCCGTTGTGCTTCATAGGGTGTTTCAGCAGTTCCCACGCCCATACTCAAGGTTATGGGGTAACGGTTTCCTATTGATTTCTGGATATGCAAGTGGTGTTCCATATCCACTCCATTGGTAACCGCCAGCATATTATCAAAGCGGGTGAAGAAAACCAATCCCCCTTTGGCTGCGAATTGCCTTTGAACATCTGCGTATAACTCTGCCTGCAGAATCTGCAAGTCTGCTTCAGCCCGGGGGGTGGGGGTAACAGTCCAGGGGCCGTAGTTGTCAATCTGAATTAAAGTCATTTGTATCATACATTTTCACCCAAAATACATCTGGCTAAATTTATTTTATCATTCACATTTCTCATGATGGTCTGTGTTAACATAACATCTGATATTAGTTTTTCTATTTCTTTCTGATAATCTACATCTAACAAGTCAATAATGAATCTGTCCAAAAAGTCCTGATATATTCCAGCCACACCTAAAGATGAAACTTCGTATCCTTTGGCTTCCATAAATTTTGCTGCAGGGCCACTAACAGGTTGATTCCCGATTATGGGAGAAACAGCCACAACATAAGCATTTTTAAGGGCTTTCTTTACATTTTTTGCAGATATTATTGGTTCTATTGAGGTTATGGGATTTGATGGTCCTATAACCACCATATCTGAATTTTCTATAGACTCTATTACACCCAAAGCAGGATCAACCTTCTGATAGTTTATATCCAAAACTTTAGGGTCTCCATGATGTTCCACCAGAAATTCGTGAAATTCCATCTCACCCTTATCTGTACTGATGGTTATGTGGGATTCCTGGTCACTCATGGGGATTATCGTGGATTTAATACCTAATTCTTTCCTCTGAATATCAATAGCTTGTGAAAGGGATTTATTTTCCATTAAGATTGTTTTTTGGATTTTTAGGGCCCTATCACGATCCCCAATTCTAAGGGTTTCTGGACAACCAATTTCTTTCAACCGTTCATGGGTAACAAAACTATCATCCTTAACACCATACCATGTGTCTTCATTGATGATCCCAGCCAGGGTATAAATCACAGTATCCACATCTGGAGCCACATAGACTCCTGAAAAGTAATCATTTTCAATGGTATTCACGATTACCGTGATATCTTCAGGGTTTGCAACCCTTACCATTCCCTGCAGGAGTTTTGGAGTTCCAGTTCCACCGGAAAGGACGCTTATCATTTTTCACACAAATAATTAATTTATATCTGGTGAACGTTGAGTTCTCTTAAAAGACGATCACGTTCAATTTTTAATTTTTTTAACATCTCTGGATCACAGGATTCCTGTTTTTCCAGATATGCAATGGTGGTGGTTATAGCTTCTAGCTGGGTTTCCATCTGATTTACAGGCATATTATCAACTCATATCAAAATACTGATTTTGAAAATATCCAAATCTTTTTTCGATTAATATATTGCTTAACTATAATTTCCATTCATTTAAGAATTTAGCAATATTAAAAAATATATAACAATTCAATCACGGAAAACATCATATTTTTTTGGTCTAATCAATGTACTTATGGTGGCCTCTTCATTTTTAAGTTTTTCAAAGTAAGAAATCCCTCTAACAATAACTACTGGTATTCCTTCGTTGGCTTGCCCCATAACAAGGGATGCGGCAGAGGATAATTCATCAGCCACAGCTATGCTGGTGGTTTTAAGCTCCCTACCATATAGATCAAATTCGCCGCAACGATCCCACAGTGGTTCCATCCCAGAAACGCCTATTGCGGTGCCAATTGCACCCTCACGGAATGCTCTTCCCTGTGTATCCGATATGATGACTGCTATTTTTTTTCGGGTATTTTTTTCTATTTTTTTCCTTATCTGATGGGCACTGAAATCTGGATTTACAGGAATAGGTGTTGCCAAGCCTTTGTCCACATTGGATTCATCAATACCGGCATTGGCACAAACAAAACCATGTTTGGTTTCAGAAATAATAAAATCTGGACCAACCTTAACGATTTCATCAGACTCTCCAATTATTGCCTCCACAAGTTCCACTTCTTTTCCAGTCAGTTTAGCAAGCTCATGGGCCTGTTTTCCAGGTTCCAAATTTTCCAGAGAAATAACATTACCTTCGGCTTTGGCCACAGCGGTTTCAGCAATAACCAGGATATCACCATCATCCACACTGATATTTTGATCATCAGCAGCTTTAAGGATCAATTGAGCTAAATCATCACCTTTTTTAATTAAAGGGATGTTCTCAATACCAATAATTTTTATTTCCATATAAATCACCGAACAAATAGTAATGGATCCAATTTTATGGTGTGATTTAATCATTCTCAAAAAATTACGAATATCTGATTTTGGAGGAGATGTTTAAGTTTAAACTTTTTTTTGGGATGTGTAGAATATAATATATTTAAATTGATTTTAACTCCCATGAATCCTGGCCAAATGCAGCTGCAGAACTTACAGGATTGGTAAACTGCGCAAACTTACCCCTATCCATTATGAACTGTGCAGCTTCGGATACATTTACTGCATTAAACTCAACTTCGTGAGGAGTAATATGTTCATAAACCGCAATGTAACATGCTTTGCCTTCAGGTACTTTTTCCACCTGGACCTTTTCATGAGTAATTATGCCAATATATGATTCCCCATTTAGAGTGGTGGCGCCAGCAATTCTGGGAGTATTAAAATCATCTTTCTCGTAATCCATGGTTAGAAGGGAAAGGGTTAATGCATCCCGGATGCTCATTCCTGATGCTATTTTTTCGGCTATCACATCGGTGTGGGATCCATTGGAAACCACTGCCACATCCTTCTCCAGTCGAATGCAGTTATAGGCAATATATGGACTTTTAAATACATCCTTTTCATAACCTTCCTTAGGAACCACTGCCACTCTATCCTGGAATGTTTGGGTAATTCTGTTGGGAAAAGAACGACTAGAAACCCGATAAGCCACAAAATTTCCTTCACTATTACTTCCGACTGCTAATATTCGTCCTAAATACATTAAATCACCTTTTTCTTAAATTTAAGCAAATACTTGTAAAGGTAGGGGAATTAAATTTGTTATAATGATATTCTTAAGTTTGAGGAATATTAACTGCCTTATCTGGACTCATTCCTGGGGGGGCAGTGATGATAATGGCTCCATCTTTTGGTTTGATAATGATCTCACCTTCATCAATCACTCTAGTGTGTACAGCAATGGCACTGTTGCGAATGTCGCGGGACATGTCCACCCCATTAACTGTCACTTTTTCCAGTCCGGCAACTGGTATTAAATAATATTCTGAGCTTCCACTGGACTGGCTTACCTCGGGTTTTCCACTGCTTCCAGGATCAGAGGCTGTCTGGAAGCTGCTGGTGACCATGAGAAATATGAGAATAGTAAAAATTACATCTATTAAGGGGACCAGGTTCACCTTAGCCTGTCTGCTACGTAATTTCCTACGATAACTCTGGGTGTCTATGGCCATTTCAATCCCTTTTTATGCTTAATTTAATTAAATTTAATATTTTTCTATAAATTCCATTAATTTATTGTTTTAGTTTACTTTCAACAATCCTGGCCTCTGCATTACATTTTTCCTTGATTATGTTACCAATACTCTTCTCCAGCATGTGGGGGTTGAGTGAAATCCATATATTGGCATTTTTATCATCTGGAACTTCTTTTACTTCTAAAATACCATCAGATTCTTTCAAAGCGGTTATTGCTTTTTCAACATCCGCGTTGATCTTTATACGCATCTCTGCAGTCCGCCAGTTGGTCATCTTTTTGGCAATTTCTATCTTATCCAGTTCAGTTTCTATTTTACTGTTAATGAGACTATAAAGGGGCAGGATGATAATGGCAACGGCTAAACCAGCAATAGTGGTTATAAGGGCAATATAAATTCCTTCAGCCATTCCTGTTGCACTGGCATTTACACCCATTGCTTTAAAGGTGTACCACATTCCCAGAACAGTTCCAATCAACCCTAAAAGAGGAGCAACTTCAATTATAGTTCGAATGGTATCCATTCCTTTGGTCATACGTCCCATTTCAACAATGAATACCCTTTCCATAGCATCTTCCACTTCTCTATTGTTTCTGAAACCAATTTTCAAAGCTTCGGCAACTATTTTAGAAATTGGGTTTTGATAACGTCCAATGGATCTTAAAGCCTCTAATGAACCACCCCTTTCCATGGCTTTGTTGACTTCGCCCATGATCTCTGGCAAACCAACCTGAGATATTTTTCGGAGATAGAACATCTTCTCCAAAGAATAAAAAATACCATAAATACCAATTATGGTGATGATGTAGGTGATGACTCCTCCACTTTTGAACATTTCCAGTATGGTATCTAAGGAGCCTGCGAAAAACTCGTTGATCATTTTATCCCCTATATTAATGGTTTTTATCCTATTATTCTTTCAACTGTGGCCCAAGATCTGCGTATGAAATCTGGCAGTTCTCCAGGGGGGATGGTTTTCAGGAATTGTATGGTTTTTGGATCACTGGGATAACCAGATCCAATATCTTTATATTTCTTTTTTATTTCTTGGATTGCCCGGTCACGCTCCACTTTAGCAATAATGGAGGCTGCAGAAACAATCGGGTAACGATCATCTGCCTTGTGTTCAGCCAACACCTTCACTTGGGGGTGCATTGTTTCCAGTTCCCTGGTTAAACGTTCGGGTATAACATCCATGGAGTCAATGAAACAAGTTGCTGGGGTGGATTCTCCGATAATCTTGTTTATTGCGATTTTTTCGATCTCGTTGAGATTAACATCCCTTGAACGCAGTGAATCGATATCTTTGGCTGTTATATGTACTGTGTGACAGTCAGCAATCCGATGAATCTTGCGAGATAAAGCTATCCTTCTATTGGGTGATATCTTTTTAGAATCCTTCAAACCAAGCCTTTCCAGATATTTGAGGCGATCCTGTTGCAGAGCTACTCCTGAAACAACCAGGGGGCCTAAAACAGATCCCCTGCCTGCTTCATCAATTCCTAAAATTTTCATATAATATATTATGGATTAGTTTACTCCATGATGTTATTTCATGGCCTTTAAACGTACTTCTGGTTCTAGAGCGCGGGGTTCAGCTGCTACTATGGCTGTTCCTTTGGCAACAACAGTCATTGGATCATCAGATATCTCAACCGGCACGCCAACTTCCTCAAATATCCGTTCTTTAAGTCCTTTAAGTTGTGAAGTTCCTCCCACTACCACTGTTTTGTTATAAACACCGGAAATCAATTCAGGGGACATTCTTTCGAGTACATTAGCTAAAGCATCAACTAATTTAACAACAATTGGTTCAGCTGCGTCTGCCACTAGGCTAGAATCTAATTCAACTTTTTGTGGTTTGTTGGTTTCAAGTGATTTACCAATTACTGTGGTTTTACCAACTTCAGATTCACTTTCTGAATGAACCATCCCCACTTCAATTTTAGCCTTTTCAGCTTCGTGCATTCCTATTTCCACGTTGAATATTTCTTTAACTTTTTCCACGATGTTGGCGTCAATATCGTCTCCACCACTACGAATGGTTTCGATGTCAGTTATCCCTCCTAGGGAGATTACTACAACGTCACTTGATCCGGCCCCTATATCAATGACCATTGTTCCAGATGCTTCTGCTATGGGTAGGCCTACTCCAATGGCTGCTGCTAATCCTTCACTTATTACCAAAACGTAATTGGCACCTGCTTTTTTACCTATGTCTTCAACTGCTTTCTTTTCTACTTCGGAAGCATCTCCAGGTATACCAACAACTATGCGGTCTATAAGTTCTTTCTCTTCTCCGGAACCGAGATCCATGGAATAAATCAGTAAGGCTTCTGCCTGTGCTATGCTTTCAATAACTCCTTGTCTTAGTGGCCGGACCGCGACAATATCCTCAGGAGTTCTCCCTAGCATTGATTTAGCTTCTTCTCCAACAGCCAGCACATAACTAGGATCTTCTTTTTTTACAGCCACTACTGATGGTATTTTAAATAAATCAAATTTATCGCCTGATGGCTTAGCCACCACGGTGTTTAATGTTCCAAGATCTATCCCTAAAGTGTGGGATAAAGCCTTTTTCTTATCATCTTCTACTTCATCTTTTTTACCTAAAAAACTGAACATTTAATTAATCCTCCTTTAAAATTTTGTCAAATTCGATTAAGAATAACTTGTTGGACCTGGCAAGTTCCTTAATTTTAGGGAGTTCATCATCTTCTGATGACAACAAAACAGTTGATAATGCAACATCTGCCATTTTAAATAAGGGATCAATGGTGTTCCGAATGAAACGGGGTAACATATTGGTTATATACACATCAGTTTCAATGAATCCGGTGGTCTGATCCTCGATTAAAAATGAAAGTTTTGTATTGTTTTTTTCACAGTCACCAACGAATTTTTTAATGGAATTTTCAGGACCAACTGTTAACATTAGGTTGGGTTCGTCTTTAACGTAGTAAGGTGCAATTTTGAGGTATGCCCCACCATTTTCTTTACATATCATGCTTAATTCTCTTATCTTACTTGTTTCACCGTGAAGCATGATAAAATCAAATTTTTTGGTTACGAATGATTCCCGGGTGGTAACGTGTTCTCTGCATAGTACCTTAACCCGTTCTTTATCCATTATTGCAGAGTAGGCCACATTGTTAACCATGTCCTCATTACCAGCGATGACACACCATATATAATCTGAATCTTGCACTGTGGAAACTTCGGCTGCTTTCCTTAGGATTTTTATCTTATTTTCAATCATCAATTACCACTTAGTAAATTGGATTCGTATTTTTGATAAATACACATAAAAGTTCATATCAATTGATTTTCATAATTTTAAATTAGATTATTATTGGTTATTGGCACTACCAATAATTTTTTAATATTAACCACTAATTGATACTGAGCTACTATTAGATTTCTAAAATATATAAGTAAGTGATTAAAGCTACTATCATATGCACATGCTAACTCTATATATATATTTTCATAGTTGTTGGCTTGTTGGCAGATTAGATTAATAATACTATGTAAAAATGAATTTTTACCACAGGGATAAGATATGTTTGTCAGGGGAACTTACAAAAAAGTAGGCATATTGTTAACTATTGCGATATTACCTTTCGTTTTTGGATATGCAATTATAAGTTTTTTAATGTTTTCAGCGATAGCGTTTTTGATGCAGTTTTTTAGGGATCCTAACCGGAGAATTCCCTTAGATGGCGGGTTAATTGTTGCTCCTGCTGATGGTCGAATTCTAAAAGGCAAAATTGATTGTGTAAAAACCGTTGGTTATGATGACCCTCTGATGGAATATGTGTTAAGTCCTGGAGAGAGAGGTATTTTGGTAAGTACTTTTATGTCTCCTTTTGATGTTCATGTTAACCGGGCTCCCATCTCTGGTACCATTGTCAAGACCAAACATTTCTCTGGAAAATTTAGGATTGCCATGGGAAGTGTACATACAGAAAATGAAAAAAATTTAATAGTTATAGATTCAGAGTATGGTAAAGTGGGTGTCATACAGATAGCCGGTTTCGTGGCCAGGCGCATAGTTCAGTATGTGGAAGTTGGTGACCAAGTGCAAATAGGGGACCGTCTTGGAATGATAAGATTTGGTTCCAGAGTTGATCTAATAATCCCCTTTGAAAACACTGAGTTGAAGGTCACAGAAGGTGAAAAACCAACTGCTGGAGAGACTGTTATTGCCCTGATGCAAAAAAAAAGTTGAAATTATGCTTATAATTTATGTTGGAGCATTAATATGAAGATAAGCCATTATATGGCAGGGGCTGACTTTGTTTCACTGGCTAATGCCTCTTCAGGGTTCTTGGCAGTGGTAATGGTGTCCACTGGAAACTTAAGACTGGCAGCCAAGTTCATGCTCCTAGCTGTGATCTTTGACTCTGTGGATGGGTGGGTGGCCCGTCGAACCAACCGAGTTGATGAACATGGTTTCGGCAAGAACATGGACTCACTTTCGGATGTGATCTCATTCCGTGTTGCCCCCGGAATGCTTTTGTTTTGCGCGTGCCAATCGTTTTCGATCCAATACATTAATATACTAGTATCACTCCTAATAGTTATATGTGGAATATTACGACTCTCCAGGTTTAATGTACTGGCAGATTCAAGTGATGTTCCTGGTGAAGATAAATTCGTGGGACTACCTATACCTATCACTGCATTGATCCTAGGATCATTCTACATCTCAGGCATGTTCCGAATGGACATTGGTCTAATCATCATGACGGTGGTAGCGGTGTTAATGATAAGTACCTTTGAGTATCCTAAGTTTCGGGGTATGATGTTGATGGTCATCGGCGGTATATTGATCATTGGAACACTTTTACCTCAGAACATTTTATCATCAATTGCATTTATTCCCGCAAAGCTTTTATTCATCTTCACCATACTATATGTAATAATCGTGCCTCTTATGGAATTATACGGCAGGCTTCTTGAGAAGTGGTCCACATGTTAGATAAGATCTTAGGAAAAAAGGATAAAGATAAAAAAGATGCTCCTGATCTGCGAAAAGATGGGAAAAAGTCTGATTCGAATATTGGGGGGCGTCTTAAAGGTATGGTATCCAAAGCAACGGAAAAATCCAAGGGAAAGGTTAGTGGGAAAGATGAGGGTAAACCACCATCTGGTGAAAAAACCCCCCGGCCCATGCCAAAACCACGCCCTAAGCCGCGTTCTACGCCGAAAGACAAACCTACGCTGAAACCCCCTCTAAAAAAGCAGTCGCAAAAAAAGAGAGGGCCACTGGGTAGTATAACTGGTGGAGCAGGGTTCGGTAAGAGAGTTCCTGATGATGATCAAAGAACCCTGGTTGGTGCAGCTGTTTTTGGTATTATTTTTGTTGTGCTAATTGGTGCAATTTATTACTTTATGATTTACGCACCATATCAGGAATCTATGACCTCTGCAAAGCAAACAAAGATCACAGAGGTTGATACATACTTTAAAGGACCTCTTGCATTAGATCCCAGAAAGACTTCGATTTTAGCAGAGATTGATGGTGGGACCACGCCAGAAATGGTGTTGGCAGTTGATGTTCTGGGTCCAGCCACTTCTGCATGGAGAGAGTATCAAGCTCAGCAGATTGGATCTAAGAAGGATCCCTACAACAGGGTTATGATTACATATGAGGCCAGCGGACAGAAAAACATGATAATGAAAACTTCAGAGGCTAAAAAGATAGTTAATGAAGCTGATGCTGCTGTATTATCTAACCTGGTAATTGAAACCCCCGACACTGTTGCAGTACCTATAATAATATCCCGATTACAAGCAGCTGGAGGTCTGGTTAATGTTGGGGATGCAGTGGATGTTTACCTGAGCTCAACCAACGCTACTACTACTGCACCAACAAATGCAACTAATACAAGTAATGCAACCAACCAGACAGCATCAACTTCTGAATCTGATACATCAATGCCAAATATCAGCGGAGCAACTGTTCTGGCAATTTTAAGGGCTAAAGACAGTGGTGCAGTGGATGCCAGTTTAACCCAATCACAGCAGATTGCCATAATGACTAAGGAAAACGAAATGGTAAATGAAAGGACTCAGACGGCTAAAACTGATGTTGAGGAACTCCTGAAGGCTGCCTCCTCACGAACCTGGAACGAGGCACAAGTCAGTAGTTTACTAAAGTCTTATGGTTGGAGATTATCTGACTTCGAAAGGGCTTCCAATATAGGTGACCTTGATATAAAATACATGGTGGTTCTGGAAGTACCACGTGAAAATGCATTGTTCCTGATGCAGAACAGCCAAAGTGTTCAACTTACAGTTCCAACCCAGGATGCTCCAGAATGGATGGTAAAAGAGTTAAAACGCATATATGGGGCCGGATGAGGCCCCATTAATTTGGGAGATAAGAGAGTTTAGAGGAAGGTTATAAGATGAATATCAACAAAATATGCGTGGCTGTGATTTCTCTAATATTTTTATTCACAGCCGTATCATCTGTTGGGGCTGCAAGTAATCCCTACAAAGATCAGCAAGCGTGGATGAATGATTCATATGCTGAGGCACAGTTCACCTATCTTGAGGCTACAATAACTGTAACCATCAAAAACAACAATGATCATGTGGAATACTTCAAGATAAGTCAAAGATATCAGGGTACACTGGATCCTGAAACTCCCATAACTTGGAATATTGTATGGACCAATCCATGTGCATTGAAAATGATTAAATATCAGACTACTGATGTTGACGCTAGTGATCTTGGTTGGAAAATTCAACCTGGAGAAACTAAAACTGTTTCCTTTAAACTGCGCGCATATCCTACGCCAACTTCCTTTTACCCAAATTATATACACCAAACAGCACAAAACAACACTTTTTGGCCTCTTGTAAATGAACCAGGTTTACAGGCATCATGGTTCCTTCCCGATGAAATCGAGTACCTGAACCCAAGTTTAGATCTTGTCTCATGGAAGGGTCATTTCTGCTTCTGGATAAAAAACCTTGATAATACGCGCCCTAAAGTATCAGGAATCGTGAGAGCACCAATCGTCCCAATTGATTCAAAACTCACTTATAGTAATCCTCAAGTTACCTATGTGGATAAAGAATTAGCATGGGCGGATACTGCTGCATGGGATGTCCTGTTGTACCCCGGTCAAAGTAAGCATTTCTCTTACACTTACAAGTGGCCGAAATCTTCCAGTTCGGACTACAGTGTTAGTGGTGGTTCATCAGCTTATAACATCCCTAGGACTGCCGCAGCTAAAACAAGTGCTTCTGTACCCACCACATCAGAAACTGGAGTTCCATTCGCACTATTTGTTGTTGCAGCTATTGGCATAGCTGGTGGTGTAACCTATGCTAAGTTCTTCCGATGAATTAGTTAGGTTAATAATTAGTTAACTGAGTCAACTTCACTCTGTTAACTTTTTAATCTTTTCTTGGGGAATTTAACGAAATTCTTATATTTTGATGATGCCATAATCATGGTAATCATTAGTTGGTGATATCCTATAATAGGGGAAGACTAAATTCCCGGAATCCAGTAACTACTAATGGTCAGTTAAATCAGTGAAGAATAACAGTGAATCTATATGAAAATATCCACTTTTTTTATATTAGCCGGGATGATGATCATCTCTTTTTACGCCCTGGTGGAAGTCAATTATTATTCTTCCACTCAAACCCTTAGCGAGAAGCCAGGAGACACTCCTTTTATCATAATCCCTGAAATTGGTGTTGATGAAGCGATTAACAATAAATCAGTAGATTATGGGATTTATCATGAACCAAAATCTGCCAAACCTGCCAGTGGAACAGTAGTTTTATTTGGTCATAGGACATTGCATGGTTCTCCATTCCTCAAACTGGATCAGCTTAAGCAGGGAGATAATGTTACCTTGGAATGGCCTGGAATAGGTTATGTTGAATATAATATAATGAACACCACAATAGTTCCAGCAGATTACAGGTTATCAGTTGAACAGGGCAATGTGTTATTTCTTATCACCTGTTATCCGTTGGGATCAACCAAGGAAAGGTTGATAATCAAAGCTAAACAGGGAAAAATATATCCCATTAAAACTTTCAGAAAGACAAATCCTCAGAAACATTACGCTATCATAATAATATTTGCATTTATGGCTGTTGGAACAGTTTTAAGTTTTTTGTATCCTATAAAAGAAGAACGGGCGATTTTATTTTTGGCAACGGTGGGGTTGACGTTTTTCCTGGTGCTTGGTTATTTTTTCCCCACACCACCCGATGCTCTGGAGTCAAATATATCTCGTATAAGTGACTTTATTGGATTGGGATTTTAGTATTGAACTAATCACTAACAAAAGAATATAATCCGATGATTCAATAAAAATAACGAAATATGGTTTTTTTAATCATTATTTTTATATAAGTTGCTCATCATTATGGAGTTAATTTAAGCGATTGTTGGAAAATATTAATTGACATAGTAATTGCATAGGTGTAGATAAGTGATAAAGATGAGTGATGAAAAATACTTCCAAAACATCACCCCACGGGAACGGGCCATATTTGAAGGGGCTATTACGATGGGGGCTCTTTTCCACCAGTTTGTGGGGACACCAGTCAGTCTTGAGAGTGCAGATTCTCTTGAAAATGCTATTAAGGCATCTTTAGAATTACAACCTTGTATTATGCATGTTGATGTTGAAATTAACCGTGAAATATTGAAAGATACAGAGAATGAATACCATTACATTTCCCTTACCGGGGATATGTTAGATGTGAGGGTTGTTTCAGAATATGATGGAATAAAAATTGTAGTGCGGATGGAGTATGTTGAAGATCTTCACTATCCCTTGATGTATGTGGAAGAAGTGGATTGAAATCCTACAGAAAAACTGTTTTACATTTATTAAACCTGTTTATATGGGATTTCCATCTGGTTCAGCCAACAACAATTATTTAAAATATCACAATTAAACAATTAAAATGGTAGATTTCATGATAACTATTGATAAGAATCTGTGTAAGGGTTGCAATATCTGCACCGAGTTCTGCCCCAGAAAGGTTTACCAAAAATCTGGTGTTCTTAACAAAAAGGGCGTGCACGTTCCTGGGCCTGAAGATGAGGATAAATGCACTCAATGCCAGTTATGTGTCATGATGTGTCCTGATCAGGCAATAAAAGTTGATGAAAAAGTGGATGAGAAGGATGAAAACTGAAGATTATTTTATACAGGGCAATGAAGCCTGTGCCAGAGGAGCTATCAAAGCCGGCTGCCGTTTTTTTGCCGGTTACCCCATAACTCCCTCTACAGAAATCGCTGAGGACATGGCTTTGTTCCTACCTAGAGAAGGTGGAACATTCGTCCAGATGGAAGACGAAATCTCTGCCCTGGGGGCAGTAGTTGGAGCAGTATGGGCTGGTTCAAAGGGTATGACTGCCACATCAGGGCCAGGATTCTCTCTTATGCAAGAACACATTGGTTATGCTGTAATGACTGNNTTGCTGTAATGACTGAAACGCCCCTGGTAATCGTGAACATGCAGCGAGGGTCCCCCTCAACTGGACAGCCTACCATGGCCAGTCAAAGTGATATGATGCAGGCTCGTTGGGGATCCCATGGAGACTATGAAATAATAGCATTATCACCATCATCAGTACAGGAATGTTTTGATTTCACAGTAGAAGCGTTTAATCTTGCGGAGGAGTACAGAGTTCCAGTGATGGTTATGAGCGATGAGATCGTTGGCCATATGAGGGAGAAGATAATTATTCCAGAGAAGGTTAAAATTACTGCTCGGAAAATGCCCCCCCAGGAACCCGAAAAATACTTACCTTATAAGGCAGATTCTGACCGAACCAGTCCCATGCCTTCATTTGGTGATGGGTACAAAATACATATAACTGGACTTACTCATGACGAGAGGGGTTATCCTGATGCTTCAAATCCACAAACGCACTCAAAACTTGTCAAACGATTATGCAGTAAAATATTAGGCCACAAACAGGCCATAGCCAGGATAAAAACAGAATCTGTTGAAGATGCGGAATTAATTGTCATATCTTATGGTGCACCGTCAAGGTCAGCCCTTAAAGCAGTTAGAACCGCCCGTAAACAGGGTAATAAGGCGGGATATATCAAAATAGATGTAATATGGCCTTTCCCTGATGAAATGATTCGTGAAGCTGTTGGAAAAGCTCAGAAGGTAATTGTAGTGGAGATGAACTTGGGACAAATATTTTTTGAGGTTCAGAGAGTTCTGCCAGGGGTTAAGGTGGACTTGGCTTCTAAGATAGGTGGTGAAATGCACCTTCCTCAGGAAATTCTTGATAGAATGGAATCAACTGAAGATTAAATAGGGACGAATATAACTAGAATAACTAAATTCACCATTATAAGGAATTATATTAATCTCATCCCAGGGAGTTGGAGAAGATGGATGAAATCAGGGAAAATCGTTTTATAAAATACTTACGAAAGGATAGACTTCCCCATATATTCTGCGCAGGATGTGGAAATGGAATTATTATGAACACATTCTTCAATGGTATGGAAATGGCAGAAGTGGACTTTGAAAAAGTGGTTATGGTTTCAGGGATAGGATGTTCATCTCGAATACCCGGATACGTCAAATGTGACTCTCTCCACACAACTCATGGTCGTCCAATATCATTTGCCACGGGCATAAAACTGGCTAATCCAGATAATGATGTAGTGGTATTCACCGGGGATGGAGATGCAGCAGCCATAGGAGGCAATCATCTTATTCACGGGGCACGCCGCAACATCAACCTAACCGTAATCTGTATCAACAACAGTATCTATGGTATGACCGGAGGTCAAATCAGCCCTACCAGCCCTAAGGGGAGTTATGGATCAACTGCACCCTACGGGGCATTGGAGACGCCATTTGACCTTTCTGAATTGGTGAAATCTGCAGGGGCCACTTATGTTGCTCGTTGGACAACAGCCCAACCAGTTCAACTATCTAATGCCATTAAAAAAGCCCTTCAAAATAAAGGCTTTTCATTCATTGAAGTAATTTCACAGTGCCCAACGTATTTCGGTCGTAAGAACAAGATGCGCACTCCAATTGATATGATGAAATGGATGAAGGAACAAAGTATCGTTAAAAGACGAGCAGAAAAACTCTCAGAGGAAGAACTGGAAGGAAAAATTATTGTTGGAGAATTTCAGAATAAAAAAGAAGCTGAATTTACACAAAAGATGTGTCAGTTACTTGAATCCAAATGCACAAATGGCAAACCTATGACAACAAGATCAGCATATCGGGGGGAATGAAGTTGCGTAAAGAAATTCGAATAGCTGGTTTTGGGGGTCAGGGTGTAATACTGGCCGGGATAGTGATTGGTAAGGCTGCTGCTTTATATGATGGTTTATATGCAGTTCAAACCCAATCTTATGGGCCGGAAGCACGTGGTGGCGCATCAAGAACTGAATTAGTTATTAGTGATGAGGAAATTGATTATCCTAAAGTTCATCATCCTGATATTTTTGTTGCCATGTCTCATGAAGCCCTAATAACTTATCTTGATGGTTTAAAACCGGGAGGCATCCTCATAATTGATCCTGACTTGGTTGAAGAAAGCGAAATAGCCCCATTTGTGGAAGAACATGATATTAATGTTTATCATGCTCCAGCAACTCGAACTGCTGACGAGAAGGTGGGACTGAGAATAGTGGCCAATATTGTGATGATTGGGGCCATAACTGGCTTTACCCGGGCCATTTCAGAGAATGCAGCGCGTGAAGCCATAGCGGCAAGTGTTCCTCCTGGAACTGAGGATAAGAATCTAAAAGCTTTTGAAGCGGGAATAGAACTTAGCCGTGAGGAGGCATAAATTTTGAAGATTCATGAATACCAGGCTAAAGAGATTTTTAGATCAAATGGAATAATTACGCCCCAAAATGTAGTCGCTTTGACCCCTGATGAGGCTCAAAGAGCTGCTGAAGATATGAACAAGTCAGTAGCCATTAAATCACAAGTACTGGTGGGTGGAAGAGGTAAAGCAGGGGGTATTAAATTTGCTAAAAACCCTAAAATGGCCTATAACATGACAGAAGAACTTTTAGGCATGCAAATTCGTGGCGAAACTGTTGAAAAAGTTTTAGTCGAGGAAATGCTTGATATTCTGGATGAATTCTATGTGAGTGTGGCTGTTGATAGATCAGAAAGGAAACCTCTAATAATGGCCAGCAAGTCTGGTGGGGTTGATATTGAAGAAGTGGCCAGGGAAACACCAGAAAAAATTGTTAAATATCATTTAAATCCACTGGAACAATTTTTACCATACCAGGCTCGGGAAATAGCTCGTAAAATGGGAGTTAAAGCAAATTTAATCTCGCAAGTTGGAGGGATTATCTGGAAACTTTACCAGGTTTTCTCAAGATATGATGCTAATATTGCTGAGATCAATCCACTGGTTCTCACCGAAAATGGTTTGATTGCTGCTGATGCCAAGCTGGATATTGATGACGATTCTTTATACCGTCATCGGGATCTGGAACAACTCAGAACCGAACCCCGTGATGAATTTGCATATGTTGAATTGGAGGGTGACATAGCTGTTATTGGGAATGGAGCTGGTCTTACCCTCACTGGAATGGACATGTTAAAGCTTTACGGTGGAAAACCAGCCACATTCCTGGATATTGGAGGGGGAGCATCACAGGAAAACATTGCCCGAGCATTGAACTTAGTCATATCTAATCCCCAAGTAAAAGTAGTCTTTTTAAATGTTCTAGGTGGGATTACCCGGGCAGATGATGTGGCCAATGGTGTAATCACCGTATTGGAAAAATCAGAAAGGGATGTTCCCTTGGTCATCAGGCTTACCGGAACTAATGAGGAAATGGGACAGAAAATACTCCAAAAAGCAGGAGTTAGTTATGAAATTTCCATGGAAGCCGCAGCCAAAAAAGCGGTTGAGCTATGCGATGGTCTAAAATAACACTTTTTTTCCTATCTAACCTGATATNNACATGCGATGGTCTAAAATAACTTTTCTAACCTGATATGTAAGATAGGCATAGATTTAACTCGACATATCCAATCTATCTTAAACTTCTTTTTGTAGTAACCAAATGAGCCATTACCATTGCTGATAGCAATAAATAAATTAGCAAGGCAGCTCCGTTCATGGTCCTGTTAAATAAGAAAAGCCCAATTAGGGTTTGGGATATGAAAGCAGTAAGTGCGCCGATTAGAAGTGCTTCTCTTCCAAGGTATTTCCTATTTCCCACTCTTCTTTTGCTCCGATACTGTTGAAGCACATAAAATCCGCTTCCCATTACAATAACACACCAACTCATCAATGCTAAAAGACCCCCATATCCGAAGTCGAAGGCAAATCCGAAGATACCGGGAAGCATGTAATCGATAACATCTTTTTTAGTCACTAATACTCTGAAAAAAAGGGGGAAAGGCAGTGTGAATGTTTTTATCAGGTTCATGGGGAGTGAAATATAGCCGTCGGAGCCTCCCAGGCAGTCTGCTGCCCAATAACATGAACCTTGAACGTGTCCCAACAGAGTCGTGTTTTTAATAACCATTTTGATGCTGGGAATTGCATATTCCTCCAGCCGACTCAGGCGAACCAGTGGACTGAGAACGGAAGCGTTCAAAACTTTAGACAATATTTCCAGAACCGCGAAACCACCAATAACTGCTCCAAATGCTGTAACTACTCTTTTCCGTGTTATTTTCACACTTCTACGGAAACTTTTGGACATGATGAAGTATCCAACGAACCAACCCAAAAACCACAGAATCAGGAATGATCGATGCATCAATCCTCCTGCAATGGCTATTACTGCAAAAAGGATTATGGCAAGGGTAGTAATGGATGTTGATTTGATTTCAACCTCACTCAACAAACTGGCTGAAGCTGAAAGAGTCACCCATGCAAAAACTGCTAGCGGACCAAAAGGGTGCGTGAATTCCTGATGAGAAACATAAGGAAGGAAAAGCAGAGCAGTATCCACACTGAACAGTCCTGCTAAAAACATGGTCAAGATAAGGGATAGGAATAAAACCATGCTCAGAGTAAAGGGGATAATATTTAGAAGGAGTATAACTCCCATCTGTATGAGTACGGCTGCTTCGATTATGAGTTGCAGATGGTTTTGTGCGGTTAACATGTTATCACAATGGTGCCAGTATAGGTGTCCAGTCTAAGTTTGAATGTCTTCGATGTTTTATATGATCTAGCCGTTATGTATGATTCTCTCTAATAATTTCTCATCTGATAGTTTAAGGATTTCTATTAATATATTAAGGTCATGATTACTTAATCTATCTATCCATTTCAATCGTAATTCTATATCCCAATATTTGTTATATTAAAAGTATTGCATTGGCTTAAATCAGATAAAACTCATAACATAGTCTATTAAACCTTGCAAGTAGTTCATTATCTGGTTAATTATTCCCTGAGAATCAGATGCTTGTTGTGTGACACTTTCTAGTTGGTTTTTGAAATCAGTAAGGCTGCTCTGGGCTTTTTGTGAGTTGGCAATAGCATCAGCTATTTGTTGGGCCTGTTCGTCAGTTAAATTGATGTTCAAGGTTGCGGCAATGTTGATCACAATTACCTTTATCTGTGCAGGGTCCTGTAAATTCTGCTCTTGCACTTCTTGTCTGACCTGGTCGAATAAATCAGCGATTTTATCTGGGTCCTGGCCAGTTTGCTCTGCTATCTGACTTTCAGTGTATAATTCATCAGTTGCTGCTTTTTTGGCTTCTTCTGGTATAGGGGTACCAACTGCTATTTCATAGGATTTCATTACACCTGTCAGAGCTGATTCGCCTGTAGCACTAACTGGTGATGTGACCACTACATAACCACTTTCGATTCCCGTTGATTTCAATGCAGTTGCATACATTTTTGAGGTCACTACCGTAATTTTGCTTTCATCCACAACCACTTTGATGCCTTGACTGTAACTTAAATCCACCATTGCACAGGAAAAGATCTGATCAGAAGGATATGTTCGGCCAGTGATGTCTTTGGAAACTTTATTTACCTCTGCAGCAGTAATAACTTCAGTATTTGCTTCATCCAAATTTCTATTAGTACGAGACTCGAAATAGTTGATTACAGTGTTTTTGTATGAGGGATTATTATATGTCGTCTCTCCGTAAGTTATTGCAAAACCAGGGCTCCCCGAATTCGTACTTGCACTATATATTGGGCTTAGAATCATAATTGCAACAATTATAGCTAACAACAATTTATTCATCATCTCACCTCTCTCTTGAACATGTATCTTTTGAACAGATTTCTACGGTATTTATTGTGATATATTTCATAAACACATAATTAAAGTTATGGGAATGATTCAATGAAGTGATTGGGTCCTTAAAACTTCCTTAAATTTTAGATGATGGTAAATGATCTAGGTTTTAGTTCAGAAATTATTGATTGGCTGTTTTTATTATTCAAACATTACAGATTAGTACAAGTCGTTATACAAAGTAATGCTTTTAAGCAAGAAGAAACACTCTGCTTTCGGGGGATTGGTCAACAACCTTTCTACCGCATAACAGGGCAATAGACTGGGCAAAATGATAAACATCATCATTTTTCGGCATGTTATCCAGTTTTAACCGTTCACGAGAGCTTCCAACATACATGTATGCTTTTATTTCCACAAAATCAGGATTACTTTCCCGGATTATTTGCGCATATTCTTCGGGATTTTTCATATTATAACCATCAACACATGTTATTCTGATAACAGAACGACATTTGAAGCTGGATAAAAGTTCCAGTGATTGATTTAATTTTTCCCAGCCCTTTTTAACCTGTGGGTTGCAAATATCATGGTATACCTCTTTGTTAGGGGCATCAAGGGACAAATAAAGTTGTGTAGGTTCTATGCGCATGTTTTTAAGTTTTTCAGGGCTCAAACCATTACTGACCAGAAAAGTCGTGAAGTTTCGTTTATTGAATTCTTCCAATAATCCATCTATATCCGGATAAAGGAGGGGTTCCCCTGCCAGTGATATTGCTGCGTTGTTAGGGTTCTGAGCTTCTTTCAATTTCTTCTGGTTTGCATGAGGATTGCCAAAATATCCCACCAAAAGTTTTCTCTGAGCTTCAATACATTCATCGATTATTTCCCCAGGATCATCAAATTCTTCATCCCAGGTTGTGCTGGTTATGGAAACATCCCTCCAACAGAACAGGCATTTATGATGGCAAAAGGGGATGCTTGGTGACATCTGAAGACACCGATGGCTTTTTATACCATAAAACTTTTCCTTGTAACAAACACCTTCATCAAGGAGGCTTTTTTTGGTCCAGTGACATACTTTTGCAGCACTGTGTTTTTTTGAACCTACAAATCTATATCCTTTTTTTGTCAATGATTCAATGGCCTGATCTGATAATGGCATAATTATATTCTCACCTTTAGTAATAAATCCAAACACAACAAATAATCTGACTAATCTAAACAATTAATATACATTTTTTCCAATGATATTTAAAAGTGGTGTTGACATTGTTTAAATTTAATAAATATTCGAATAATCCAGACGTAATAATGTATGTGAAGCTATATGCTCTAATTAATAACATAACTCATTTAATTTTTTTTCCAAAAAATTTATTAATTATACGGTTTTTAATGGGTTAAAGTTATTAAAAAAATCGATTCTGACTTTGATCATAAAAAAAGGCTTTAAAATCCATTAAATAGGATTATGATTCATATTAGCTATTTTTTATAAAAACTCATGATTTGATGGTCTTTAATCATTTAAACTTAGATTAATTCAGTTTTATGCCTTATAAGGGAGTATATCATTAATATAATATAGAATTGAATTAGCTTATTTTAGGGAAATAGGCTTTTAATTAAGCTGATTTATTAAAAATACTAAAGGAAGGTGCTTATCCAAGATCATTATTATAAATAACTTCTTAGCATGTCTTATTTGTTTAAAGAAGCCCGATTTGGTCCTTTTTTAGAGAATTATTTCGAAACCTTTATAAGTTAAGTAGTTTCCATCATAGTGTAGTCCAAGAGAGTCCTGTAAAAATAATTTTATGGGACACGGAGGCGGTATAATTAAGCGTGTGAAGCGAAATTCTACTTACGCAGTGTTATGTATGTTGTG
>MTKZ01020727.1_pt1 | contig 32939 bp, 25 predicted proteins | sample 1042781 | NCBI WGS metagenome assembly MTKZ01 (sample SAMN06212207, study PRJNA360539) | anaerobic digester metagenome | biome: Wastewater treatment plant; material: sludge; isolation source: anaerobic digester fed with sludge from wastewater treatment plant | place: Denmark: WWTP Viborg ...
AGGCCGGCCAGCCCCGCGGCGATGAGATCGTCCAGATTGCCTGGGAAGAGGGGCGACGTCAGCGGGTGGGCGTGGAAGGCCAGCCCGCCCGCAGCGACGATGAGGCGGACTGCTTCGGCTGGTGTCAGCCGTTGCGAGGGAACATAGCCTGGTCTGCCATTGCCGATGAAGCGCGCGAATGCTTCCGGGACCGACTCGACATAGCCAGCGTCAACCATTGCGCGCGCGACATGTGGGCGGCCAATCGATCCGCCGGGCGTGTTTGGCTGGATCGCATCCCGGTTCAGGGTGATGCCGATAGACCGCAGCTGCGCCACCATCCGGTCGATGCGAGATTCACGCGCCTGTCGTAACGTCGCCAGTGTCGTCTGGAGCGTGGCGTCGGCCGGGTCGATACTGTACCCGAGGATATGGATCTCACCGTGCTCGACATCGGTCGATAGCTCGATCCCCGGGATCAGCCTGATGCCCAGGTCGGCAGCGGCCGCCATCGCCGGAGCCAGCCCGAGCGTCGTGTCGTGATCGGTCAACGCCAGAATAGTGAGCCCCCGCCGGGAGGCCTGGTAAACCAGATCGGCGGGGGCGAGAGTTCCGTCGGATGCCGTCGAATGAGTGTGAAAATCCGCCCGGCGAGGACGCGGGCTTGTCACCGGAACGCGCCCTATCGCGGCTCAACGATCAGTCGGATGGCCGTGCGGTCCTCATTGTCGATCGTGACGTCGATGAAGGCGGGGAGGCAGATCGCCTCGATGCCGGTTTCCTGGAGGTAGTCACGCGCGATCGCAACCGCCTTGACTGCCTGATTCGTGGCCCCGGCGCCGATGGCTTGCACCTCGGCTCGCCCGGACTCGCGCACGACGCCCGCGATTGCGCCAGCGACGGCGCTGGGCCGGGAACGCGCGGATACCTTCAGGACTTCGCCGTTGCGCTGCTCAACCTTGACGATCGTCTGGGTTGTCGCCGCGCCGGCATTCTCGGCGTCGTCCCAACTCGCGTGATTATCGCTGTAGTCAGCTTCTGCGAGGGAGTCGCCATCCGGCGGGAACTTCGCTTCCGGGTCGATCTTGATATCGCGCAGGTCCAACTTGCTGAAGAACCGATCCATGAAAATCCTCCATCAGGACGGCGATGCCGTTCTGTGCCAGTAACGTTGTTCTGAAGCGTGCATTGCAGCATGAGCGCTTGTGCGTGTTTGTTCGTTTACTCCAGTCCTCTACCTCCGTCGCTGATGTGGCTTGGGCGGGAGACTGAATCTTTCGGAAGCTGTCTGGCGTGACGGATGTGCCAAGGCGAGCCCGAAGCCGCTGGCTATATCGACCAGCGTGACCTCGCGACGCTCGCTGCCGTCTCGGACAGCATTGGATTCGTCCGCGATACGTGGAGCTACACCATCCCCCAACGACGCCTTTCCCCATACCGTTGCGCTTGCGCGTGGTTGTGCGCCAACCACCGCAACCGGCCAACGGCCCAGCGTCACGGTAGTCATACCATCATGATGCTCGAACCGTCAACCACGGGGAGCGTGGAGAAAAGGAAACGCCGCGGTCAATTGACCGCGGCGTTTCCGAGATAGTGTCCTGGATTGGAACTAGCGTGCGTAGTCGACAGCTCGTGTCTCCCGGATAACAGTCACCTTGATCTGTCCCGGGTATTCCAGATTTTCTTCGATCTTCTTGACGATATCGCGGGCCAGCTTTGCGGCGGCCAGGTCGTCGACCTTCTCCGGCTGAACCATGATCCGCACTTCGCGTCCAGCCTGGATAGCGAAGCACTTCTCGACTCCGTCGAACGAGTTCGCGACTGCTTCGAGAGCTTCCAGACGCTTGATGTAGGTTTCGACCATCTCACGCCGGGCGCCGGGTCGAGCGCCGCTGATGCCGTCGGCGGTAGCGACGATGAACGCCTCGACCGTCTGTGGCTCTTCTTCGCCGTGGTGCGCGGCGATCGCGTGGACGATCCGAGCCGAGCGGCCCAGTCGTCGAGCGATGTCTGCGCCGATCAGGGCGTGGGGGCCGTCGACCTCGTGATCGACCGCCTTGCCGATATCGTGGAGGAGGCCGGCCGTTTTCGAGACATTGACATCTGCGCCGAGCTCGGCTGCCAGTGCCCCGGCGACCAACGACACTTCCAGAGAGTGAGCCAGGACGTTCTGGCCATAGCTGGTGCGGTACTTCAACCGTCCCAGCAGCTTGATCAGATCCGGGTGCAGACCCTGGACATTGGCTTCGTAGGCGACCTTCTCGCCCTCTTCGCGCATGACCTGCTCGAGATCGAGGCGAGTCTTGTTGACGACCTCCTCGATCCGAGCCGGATGGATCCGGCCGTCCTGTATCAGCTTGAGCAGCGCCCGTCGGGCGATCTCTCGCCGCACCGGGTCGAACCCGGAGAGTGTGACCGCTTCGGGCGTGTCATCGACAATCAGGTCGCAGCCAGTCGCCTGTTCGAGCGCCCGGATGTTACGACCCTCGCGGCCGATGATACGTCCTTTCATGTCGTCACTCGGGAGAGGGACGACCGAGACGGTCGATTCGGCGATGTAGTCGCTGGCAATACGCTGGATGGTTGTCGCCAGGATCTTGCGTGAGCGGCGGTCTGCTTCTGCCTTGGCCTCCTGCTCGAGCTCGTGGACCCGACGATTGAGGATATCGCGCATGTCATCCTCGGTTTGCCGGAGCAGAACCTCGCGGGCCTGGTCGGTCGTCATCATGGCGACCCGCTGTAGCTCCTCTTCCTGGCGATCCTGAAAGGTTTTGAGCTCGCCTTCGCGCTGGTCGAGCTCTTTTTCGCGACGCTCCAGGTTGCGATCCCGACGATCGACCTGTTCGGTCTTGCGATCGAACTGTTCTTCCTTCTGCTCGATCCGCCGCTCCATCCGTTCGGTGTCGCGGCGTCGGTTAGCAACCTCGCGATCCATCTCGTTGCGGATCCGGATCGCTTCGTCCTTGGCTTCAAGAACTGTTTCGCGTCGCTGCGCTTCTGCTTCCTCAGTGATGCGCTGCGCCTCGAGGTTCGCCTTGCCGACCATCGAGCTTGCGCTCGATTGCAAGTGAGCTCTCGTCAGCAATGCTGCAATGGCGCCGCCCAGCACCGCGGAAGCGAACGCAATGAGAACATATTCCATTCTCGTTGCTCCTTGTTTCCATTTGGGCTTCAGTTGGTAACGTTCGAGAACCGCGCCGACCCTGGCGCGTTGCTTGATCGCGGGTCAACCGTTGTTTCAGGCTGAACAACTCAAGCAGTGTCTGACTGATCTTAGAAGCCGGACTGGGACAGTGTCAAGGTGACTACGTACGTACGCACGGAGCGGAGCGCCTCGCCCTGCGCTATTCTGCGTGCTGGCCGGCCGGCGGTTCCGTGTTAACAGGAGTGATCATGATACGGCGAATCCGTCGATTGGCAGGGATAGCGCTGGCCGTGGTCGTCGGGGTAGCGCTCGTCGATCAGCTTGGGCGAGCGCCCGAAGATCGCGATTGGCACGGCGAAGCGCTCGGCGTGCCGTACGACTTTCGTCTCCCGACGCCTGATCGGGTGCGCCAACGAGCCTGGAATCGTGAGGACGAACGCGTGCTTGTTCCTCGTGTCTGGGGCGTCGGCTGGACGATCAATGTCCGTCAATTTGTCCGCAGGCTCGGATTGTTGATCGCGTAGGCACGATCACCCGTGCTGCGTGGCGTCATCCCGGCGACTTGACCGCTCCCCTGCCGACCCAACTGGAATGACAGTCAGCTGAGCGATGCGCAAACCATCGAGCGCCTCGACACGAAAGCGTAGCCCTTCGGTGACGATTTCGTCGCCCAGCTCTGGCTTTCGGCCGATGTGACCGAAGACGAACCCACCGATGGTAGCGACATTGGGGTCATCGATAGTCGCGTCCAGTCGCCGGTTGAACTCGTTGATGAGAACCAGCCCATTGACTCGCGCCGTGCCGTCCGTGGCGATGGCGATATCGGTTTCCGGGCGTTCGAACTCGTCCTGCATCTCGCCGACGATGACCTCGAGGATATCCTCCAGCGTGATCAGCCCGGCCGTGCCGCCGAACTCGTCGATGACAACTGCCATGTGCATGCGTCGCGCCTTCATGTCCGCCAGCACCTCGTCCACCGCGAGGCTTTCCGGAACGATCAGCGCCTCGCGGGTGATCGTTCGGACGTGGAATGGTTCTGCGGCATCGAGCTGAAGAGCCTTGATGATGTCCTTGACGTAGACGATGCCGACTATGTCGTCGATCGAGCCGCGATAGACCGGGAACCGCGAACGTCCCTCAAGGGCGACCATATCTGCGAGCTCCGGAAGCGTGATATCGACCGGCACACCGACGACCTCGGTTCGCGGAACCATGACCTGGTGGGCATCGAGGTCGGCGAACGTGAAGACGCGGTGAATCATCTCCTGCTCGCTCTCGTCGAGCTGTCCGCCCTCGGCGGACGCTGTCACGAGCATCTCCAGCTCCTCGACTGTGTAGACGAGGTGCTTTTCTCCCTCATAGCGCAGCCCGAGTGGTCGTAGCACAAGCTCCGTCGCCCAATACACGATCCAGATGAATGGTCGGAAGACGATCGAGACGAGCTCGGTGACCTGAGCGGTCGCCAGAATGACCGGCTCGGGGCGCTGTAAGGCGAGCATCTTCGGCACCTGCTCGCCAAGGACGAGGTGGAAAAGCGTGATCAGCGCAAAGGCAAAGAAGACCGCGAGAGCGTGTGACGAGATGAATACGAGCTGTTGCGGGAGGAAGGAGTCCAGCGCCGGCCCAATCAACCGCACCAGTGTTGGTTCGCCGACCCAGCCGAGTCCAAGGCTCGCCATCGTGATGCCAAGTTGGGCAGCCGAGATGAACCGGTTCGGGTCATTCAGTGCCCGGTGAACGATCCGGGCCAGCATATTTCCCTCGGCGACGAGCTGCTCGATGCGCGTCCGTCTCACGCTCACCAGCGCGAACTCCGCAGCAACGAAGTACGCATTCAGCAACACGAGGAAAAGAACCACCAGCAGGCGCCAGGTGATATCCAGCATCGGCGGGGAAAGAGCCTCACTCTCTTCGCGTTCGTTCGCGGTTGGCAACAGTATACTTGACCGACACGGGCAGGCTTTTCTTGCCTCACTATCGACCTGGGTAGAGTGCCATGATTCCATTACAGCTCACGCTGAGGAATTTCCTCAGCTACCGTGACGAAGCGACGATCGACTTCACCAATATCCGGATCGCGTGTCTCTCGGGCGATAACGGAGCGGGCAAGTCCGCTCTGCTCGACGCGATCACCTGGGCGCTCTGGGGCGAGACCAGGACACCCAGCGACCGGGATGTCATCTCGATCGGCGCGATCGAGATGGAAGTCACGTTCGTCTTCCGGCTCGGGGACCGTGAGTACCGTGTCTTCCGCCGTCGGTCGACACACGGCGCCGGCCGGCTCACGATTGAGCTCGAGGCGCGCGCCCCCGGGGACGACACCTGGTCGCAGATCACCGGTGACTCTGCCCGCCACACCCAGGAGAAGATCAGCCGGCTGCTCAATCTGGATCATGAGACATTTGTCAACTCTGCGTTCATCCTGCAGGGCAAAGCCGACTCGTTTACCGAAAAGCCCCCGCGCGACCGTAAGAAGATCCTCGGCAATATCCTCAATCTGCGCGAGTATGACGACCTCCAGGAGCTCTCGAAGCAGGAGGAGCGCGCCCTGCGCGAACGCCTGTCTGCGATCCGGGGCCAGATGGACGAGCTCGATAGCCAGCTGACGGAACGACCATCGGTCATGGATGAGCTCGCCGTCACCATGAGGCAGCTGACTGACCTCGGGCAGCAGCTGGACATCGCCCAGCAGCAGACCCAGCTGTTGAGGCTGCAGCTGGAGACCGAGAATCTTGTCCAGCGTCAGATCGCTGAGAGGGCGGCGCAGGCGGATCGCGAGGAGCGGGAGCTCGGCGATCTGCGGTCGCGGCTGGCCGGGCAACGCTCGGCGCGAGAGCGGTTCAGCGTGGTGCTGGCGCAGGCAGATGAGATCGAGCGCGGCTGGAAGGAATCCCAGCATTGGGGCGCGGAAGTCGGTCGATTGGCAGCGCTTGGGCGTGACGATCAGGCCCAGCAGCAGATAGCCCACGACGCGCAGCGCGCGATTGACGCCGAGGAGGCGTTGTTGCGCCGGGCGGTCGATGCCGCCCGCCACGAGGCGCGATCCGCTAACGAACAGCTGGCAAGGCTCGACCAGCGGTCGAAAGAGCGAGTGACACTACAGACCGAGCTGGACGAGGCCGGCGACCCGACGGCACGATTGGCCCGGATCGACGAGGATCTCACCAGGTTGCGCCGCCAGTATTCGAGTGTCGATGGCGGCAACCGTCAACTACTCGCCCAGTTGGGGGGTATTGATGAGAATCTTGGCCGGCTCGACCAGATCGATGCTATCTGCCCGACCTGTCGCCGGCCGTTGAGCGAGCACGACCGCGATCAGATCCGCGAGGGCTGGATGGGCGAGGGGCAATCGCTTCGCGAGCGGGGGCAGGCGAACGAGGTGATGCTGCAAGAGCTTCAGGAACAGGGCGAGCGACTGAAGTTGGAGCAGAAGGCGCTAGAGCAGGTCGCGCACAACAACGCCGGCCGGGTCGCATTGATCGGCCAGATTACCGGCCAGCTCGCCGGACGCGAAGCCGAAGAGCAACGCCTGCAACTCGCGATTGCCGAGGAGCAGCGTCTCGAGACACGATTGACCGCGGGCGATTTCGCCACCGGTGCGCGATCGCAACTGATCGTAGTGCTCGCGGCGCGTCGAGCGCTTGGCTACGATGCTCGGGTGGCAGAGCACGCGGCGCGGAAAGAGCGCGAGCTCGCTCCGTTTGCCAGCCGCAGGGCCGAGCTGGTCGACGCGCGTTCGGGCGCGAATCAGGCTGAGGCGGTCATCGCCGAAATCGGAATGCAGATTGCCGAGCGCGAAGCGGCCCATTCCGAGACCGTTGGAGAGCTGGAGCGGATCAGGCGCGAGAACCCACGCGATCCGGGATTGCGCGATCGATACGACACCGCGAACGATGCTCTGGACCGATTGACGCGAGAGAAGAACGCTTTGATCGCGCGGCAGGGCCATCTGGAAGGTCGCATCAACACGCTCGATCGGCTGCAGGACCATCGCGATGAGCTGGATCGCGAGGCAACGGGGCTGGAGCTTGACTACGGCGCGACGAAGGTGCTGGTGGAAGCCTTCGGCCGCAACGGCATCCAGGCGATGATCGTCGAGGGCGTGCTGCCGGAGCTCGAGGACGAAGCCAACCGATTGCTTCGTCAGATGTCGACCGGCCAGCTCGAGGTGTCCTTCCGATCGCAGCGTCAATTACAGTCGCGTGATTCAGTCGCGGAGACGCTCGACATCATCATCCGCGACGAGGCCGGCGAACGGTTGTACGCGCTCTATAGTGGCGGCGAGGCATTTCGGGTTAACTTCGCAATCCGAGTCGCTCTGTCGAAGCTACTGGCTCGCCGGGCTGGCGCAAGTATCGACATGCTCGTCATCGACGAGGGGTTCGGGACGCAGGACGCCCGCGGACGCGACGGGCTGATCGAGGCGCTGCGCTCGATCGAGGATGATTTCCAGACGATCCTCGTGATCACGCACATCGGCGAGATCCGCGAGCTGTTCCCAACCCGGATCGATGTCGTCAAGACCGACCGCGGCTCACAGGTGACCGTCTGCTGATGTGCTGTTGGTCAAGCTGGCATGCGGAACGGCCTTGCCTCCGCCTGACAATCGCCGCGGGATGAGGAGAATCACGCATGCCGCGTGGACCAGCATTGGTCGTCGGGCAGTTGTTCCTGGTCACCATTTCGTGACCGAAGCAGGGGGGCACATGCCGGCACGAAGCCACGCCACGAACAACGCTCGTCGAGCGAGCCGATCGGCTGCCCGATGACCCCCGTCCGCCGTCAGTACCTGGCGATCAAGCGTCAGTATCCGGATATCATCGTGTTCTTCCGGCTTGGCGATTTCTACGAGACGTTCGATAGCGACGCGGAGACGGTCGCCCGAGTGCTCGGGATTACGCTGACATCCCGCGAGATGGGCAAGGGGAACCGGATACCGCTGGCCGGCATTCCGTACCACGCAGCCGAGGGGTACGTCGCCCGGCTGCTGGCTGCCGGCCACAAGGTCGCGATTGCCGAACAGCTCACCCAGCCAAATGGTCGTGATCTGATCGAGCGGCAGGTGACAAGCGTTGTCACGCCGGGGACAGTCACAGACCCCGCGTTTGTTCCTGGTTCGGGGAACTCGTACATCGTCGCCTTGCTCAGCGATGGCGAGCGCGCCGGGCTGGCGTACGCCGACCTGACCACCGGGGAGTTTGCTACGACCCAGCTGGACGCTGGCGATGGCGCGCTGGCCGACGCGATCGGACGCGAGCTGTTGCGACTGCAGCCCGCCGAGCTCCTCTGTCGCGACGACGATCCGCTGGCAACGCTGATCCCCGCTGATGTCACTCGCTCGGCGGTCGCCGCCAGTAGCTGGCGGCTCGATGCCGCAAGCGAGACGCTCTGCGAGCACTTCGGGGTTACCACGTTGGAGCCATTTGGTTGTGAAGATGCGCCACTGGCAGCGCGGGCGGCTGGGGCGCTGATGGCCTATCTGCAATCCACTCAGATCGCCAGCCTGCGGCAGATCACGACGCTGTCGACTTACTCTACCGCTCGTTTCATGAGCCTCGACGCGCAGACTCGACGCAATCTCGAGCTCGTTGAATCGACATCGCGTGGAGGTGGGACGACACTCGTCCAGACGCTCGACGCGACCCGCAGCCCACTCGGCGGGCGACTGTTGCGTCAGTGGGTTGGTCAGCCGCTGCTTGAGCGCGATGATATTGAGCAGCGTTACGACGGGGTAGAGTGGCTGGTCGAGGATGCATTACTGCGGAGTCAGCTCCGAGATCAGCTCCGCGGTATCGGCGACATCGAGCGGATCATCAACCGTGTCGTCAACACTCAGGCCCAGCCTCGCGAGATGGCTTCGCTCGGCGAGTCGCTGCGCCGGCTGCCGGGGCTTGCGGATCTGGTCGGTCGTAGCGGGCCACCGCCGATCGTCCGCGATATACCCGTCGTCGATCGTGCTGCCGACGAAATCGGGCGCGCCCTGGCGGCCGATCCGCCCAGCCTGCTTTCTCACGGCGGGGTGATCCGTTCCGGCTACAGTGCCGAGCTCGATGGATTACGCGAGTTGCTGGCCCGCGATAGAACCTACATCGCCACGCTGGAACAGCGAGAACGAGAGCGGACAGGGATCAAGGGGCTGAAGGTCGGCTTCAACAAGGTGTTCGGCTATTACATCGAGATTTCGAACGCTAGCCGGGAGCCGGTTCCGGATGACTATCTGCGTAAACAGACGCTGGTCAACGCCGAGCGTTACATAACACCGGATCTGAAAGAGGCCGAACAGCGCGTGCTTGCCGCCGAGGAGCGCATCAGTCAGGCCGAGGCAGATGCCTGGGGCCGGCTGAATGCCGTCGTCGTCGGCGAGGCAGTCCGTATCCGCGATGCGGCGCGGGCGGTCGCGACGCTCGATGTGCTGGCCGGCCTGGCCGAGATTGCCGCGCAACGTGGCTACACCCGACCGTCGTTGGTGAACGATGATCTGCTGGAGATCGACGGGGGGCGTCACCCGATCGTCGACGCAAACATGCCACGCGGCGAGTTTGTGCCGAATGATGTCCGCCTGTCCGACGCAGACGGCCGGATCGCGATCCTCACAGGCCCCAACATGGCCGGCAAATCTACCTACCTCCGACAGGTTGCGCTGATCGTCCTGCTAGCGCAGGTCGGATCGTTCGTGCCAGCAACACGGGCGCGAATCGGCGTAGTCGATCGTATCTTCACCCGCATCGGCGCGCAGGACGATCTCGCGAGTGGACAATCGACCTTCATGGTCGAGATGCTGGAGACCGCGGCGATCCTCAACCACGCGACCTCGCGCTCGCTGGTCGTGCTGGACGAGATCGGCCGGGGAACGAGCACGTATGATGGGCTTGCGATCGCAACGTCGATTGTCGAGTACATCCACAACACTCCGCGGCTGGGCTGCAAGACCCTGTTTGCAACCCACTACCACGAGCTGACCGCACTGGCTGACATACTGCCGCGCGTGCGCAACTTCCGGCTGGATGTCCTGGAGGCCGGGGATCGGGTGACCTTCCTCCATCGCGTCGTTCCCGGCGGCGCAGATCGGTCCTACGGCGTCTATGTCGCTCAGTTGGCAGGGATGCCGAAGCAGGTGGTGCGGCGGGCCAGCGAGGTGCTGACTGAGCTTGAGCGCGATGCGATCGCCACCAGCACAGCCGACCACCGACGCCAGTCCGTGCTTGCCCAATCCGCGACGCCCGTGCAGCTGACGATGTTTGGCGGCGTTCACCCTGCGGTTGCTCGGCTACGTGAGCTTGAAGTCGATGGCCTGTCTCCGCTCGATGCGCTGACGACCCTCTACGAGCTCCAACGCCTGGCGAGCGACCGGGATACCGGTTAGTAGCGCTATTGCAGGTGACGATGTGTCGCGATCGGGGCATCGCTCCTGGCGCGCAGTGGCTGAACGTGGAGCGGGTCTACATCATCCAGGTGGCCGGCGGTGGATGACAGAACGACGGACAGGCTGCCGGCTTATCAACCGGATAGAGGAAGGCGCGCGAATGGACATCGAGACGATGCTGGTCGAGCTGATGGCGATCCCCGGGCCGACCGGGCGAGAGACAGCAGTGATGGACTGGCTCCGGGAGCGCTGGGCGGGCAAGTGCGAGCGGGTCTGGGAGACGAAGGTTGGCAACCTGCTCGCCCATGTCGGCGGCAGCGGGCCGGCGCTTCTGATCCAGGGGCACGCTGACGAGCTGTCGTTCGTCGTCCGCTCGATCGATGAGCGGGGGTTTCTCTGGCTATCGAATGGCCAGGCGCCGAGCACGAACGTTACCCATCGGTTTCCTGATGGCCAGCCGGCGCTTGTCATCGGCCGAGGCGGGCGGATCGAGGGTCTCTTCGCCGCCGCCAGTGGCCATATCCTCACAGCGCGCCAGCGCGAGCACGAGCGAGTGGATCTCGACGATCTGTTCGTCGACATCGGGGCATCGTCGCGCGAGGAGGCGCTGGCGCTGGGCGCTCACGTCGGCGCGAGCGTCGTCTGGAACCCGCCGGCCCGCCGGCTCGGCACGCGGCTGTATGGCAAGGCCATCGACGACCGCGTCGCGCTGGCGTTGATGACGGCATTGCTGGATGTGGTCGCGCCCGATGATCTGACCTACGACCTGTATTTCGCGGCGACGATCCAGGAGGAGATCGGGCTCGTCGGCTCGCTCTCGCTCGGCCGTGAGATTGATGCCGATCTGGCAATCGCCCTGGACAACGGGCTGGTTGGTGATATCCCCACCGTCTCGTCGGGCCAGATGCCGACGAACCTCGGGGCCGGCCCAACACACGTCTACAAAGACGCCCACGTCCACTACGATGTCCGGCTGATCGACCGGCTGACCGACATCGCCGCCGCGAACGATATCCCGATTCAGCACGCCGTCTACGAGCAGATCGGAAGTGATGGCTCGGCGCTGATCAAGCAAGGCATCCCGACTGCCCTGCTTGGCCCGGCCACACGCTACACGCACTCCGCCTTCGAGATGATCGACGTCCGCGACCTCGGCGCCTCCCTGCGCCTGCTGGCCGCGTTCGTCACGACGCCGCCGGAGCGGTGACTCGTCGCTGGTCGACCGTCCCATGGCCGCGAGCGCGAATGCTGCCCTGCACCGATTTCGTAACGCGTGTGTCTCCAATGTCTTTCCGGCTGTAATGCGTAAATGCTGCATTGATGTTATTCTAGCCGTGCCTCCCGACATGTAGGACGGAGTGCGGTCGATGGCAGGCGACAACTGTCCCCAGTTCAGCGCTCTCCTGCGCGAGGCGCGGCGTGAGGCCGGCCTGACCCAGGAGAAGCTGGCTGAGCGTGCCGGGATCAGTGAGCGCGCGATCAGCGACCTCGAACGCGGCATCAATCGCGCCCCGCGCAGGGACACCCTCGACCTGCTGGTCCGTGCGCTCGATCTGCCAACAGGGCAGCGGCAGCGCTGGGAGTTCGCGCGGCGCGCGCTCGCGCACCGCGGCGTAACTGAGGCCGTTGCCGCAGTGTCTCGTCCCCTGGCCATCGCGACCGCGCCGCTGTTCGGCCGTGAGCGGGAGCTTGGGATACTCGGTCGCCTGCTCGCTGAGGCAGTCGCTGGCAGCGGGCGCCCGGTGCTGATCAGTGGCGAGGCGGNNTGGCGCTGGCCGATGACCTGGCGCGGCGGGCCGTCGAATCTGGCGCGCTCGTGCTCGTCAGCCATTGCTATGACCTGACGATGACGCCGCCGTACGGGCCATGGCTGGAGATCAGCGAGCAGTATCACGCCGGCGGCGGCCGGCCAGTGGTTCCCGACGTACTCCGGCGTGGCACCGGGATAGGCGACCTCACGCGGCAGGGAGCGCTGTTCGACATCGCGCGCGCGTTCTTTACCGCCGTGACGCGGCGGACTCCGGCCGTTCTGATCCTCGAAGACCTGCACTGGGCGGACCCGGCCAGCCTTGACCTGTTGCGCTATCTCGCCCGCCAGATGCAGCACGAGCCGATCCTCATCGTCGGGACCTACCGGTCGGACGAGGTCACCGCCCAGCACCCACTTTCCCCTCTACTGCCGGCGCTGGTCCGCGAGGCCGGCGCCGAACGAATCGAGTTGCGTCACCTGGGCAGCGATGACGTGCGAGAGTTGGTGGACGGACGATACGGGCTGCCGGCGCCAGATGCGTCCCGGCTGGCCGCCTACGTCATCGATCGCACCGAGGGTAACCCGCTCTACATCCGGGAGGTGCTCCGGACTCTCGAAGAGGAATCGCTACTGCGGCTCGACGTGGGGCGCTGGTCGCTTGCCGAGCTCGACCGGGCCGTCGTCCCGACGTTGATCCAGCAGGTGATCGCTGGCCGTGCCGCCCGCCTCAGCCAGGAAGCTCGCGATCTGCTGTCAGTGGCGGCGGTGATCGGCCAGTATGTGCCGATCGAACTGTGGCGAACCGTGACGGACGTATCGGAGGACGAGCTGCTCGGCACGGTCGATCTGGCGGTCGCGGCCAAGTTCATGGATGTCACTTCCGATGGACGCGCCGCGCGATTCGTGCACGCTCTCGTCCGCGAGGCGCTCTATGAGCAGGTCGTCCCGACTCGGCGTCGTCGCTGGCATCGACTGGTCGGCGAGCAACTGATAGCGGAACGGCCGCTCGACGCGGACGCGGTGGCGTATCACTTCCAGCAGGCGGGCGACGAGCGGGCAGTCGACTGGCTCGTCCAGGCCGGCGAACGGGCGAACCGGACCTACGCCTGGCAGACGGCGGGCCAGCGCTTCACCGCCGCGGCGAAGCTCATGGAGCACGATAGCACCCGAGCGCGGGACCGTGGCTGGTTGCTCTATCGCGTCGGGCGGATGCTGCGGCTCTCCAGACCATCCGCGGGCGTCGAGTATCTTCAGGAGGCGGAGCACGTCGGACAGACGATTGGCGATCCTGTGCTCGCGGCCTATGCGCTGGCCGATCGCGGCCTGACGCGTTGCTGGGGTGGTGAACCGCTCCGTGGCGTCGAGGAGCTGGCGGCTGGCGTGGCTGCGCTGGACCGACTGCCGGCGGATCATCTCAGTCGCGAACCGTCGATCGCCGTCTGGATCGCGGATTCTCTCCGGTCGAACGGGCAGCCTGTCCCGGAGGAAGTCGGTCAGCCCGACTCCTCAGCGTCGCGGAATGTGCGGCGTTCGACGCTCGGGCTCTGGATGGTTCTCGTCGGGCGCCACGCCGAGGGGATCGAGATGGTTGAAGCCTGCCGCGATGAGCTCGGCACGCGAACCCAGCTGACCGAGGCCGAAGCCGGTCTGTTCGCTGACGCATACTTTGGCTTAGGAATCGGGTATGCTGAACTGGGCCGGTCGGAGGACGCAAAGCGGGCCTTCTCGAGCGCGCGAGAGACGTATCGCGGGTATGACCACCACGATCTTGTTGGAACCGTAACGTTGCAGCAACTATGGCTGGTCACCTATCCGTACGAGTCGAGCGACCACGCTCGGCGTCGATGGCTCGTTGACGAAAGCGAGGCCGCACTGTCACGCGGCAGCGGCGCTCACGACCTCGGAACGTCACCGACCATCGTCAGCTCACTCCCTCTTCCATTTCTCGACGGCGCCTGGGACGAGGTAGGGCAGGCGATAGACGCTGGCCGGGCGCTCGATGTCACGCCGTTTCGCGAATACGCGATGGTTGTCCGTGCGTGGGTTGCGTGGGCACAGGGTGACGCTGAATTAGCGTGGCGGCCGGTTCGGCAATTGCTGCCGGACGGAGTAGCGACCGAATTCGGTAGCATCGTCTTCGGCCCGGCCGTCGAGCTCCAGCGTCTTGCCGTCATGCTCAATCTTGATCGGGATGATCTGGAACAGGCCAGCGCATGGCTGACGATGTACGAGCGCTGGCTGGATTGGTCCGGCGCGGTCCGTCGCCAGGCGGAGGCGCGCCTCCTTCGATCCCGCTACGCGCATGCCACCGGTAACGTCGAATCGGCACGCGAAGATGCCCGGGCGGCGCTGCGACACGCCACCGCCCCGACCCAACCGCTGGCGCTGCTTGCGGCCCACCGTCTTCTCGCCGTCCTCGATACTGAGACCGGTAGGCTTGGAGACGCGGACGAGCACGTTCGCGAATCACTCGCCCTGGCCGACGCCTGCGCCGCGCCGTTCGAGCGGGCGCTGACGCTGCTGGCGGCGGCCGAACTGCGCCTGGCCGGGGGCCGCGGCGACGAGGCGCGCGACCTGGCAACGCAGGTGAAGACGATCTGCGAGCCGCTCGGCGCGCGCCCGACGCTCGACCGCGCGGACGCCTTCCTCGCGCGGGCCGCAGTGTCTCTGGGGTAACTGCCTCACCTCTTGCTGGCTTAAGTGACCGACTTGTCATACCCACATGTCCGCGCGACATGTGGGTTGTGCTGTGAGTTCTTCGTGGTGGAAGCGCGTGGCCTGCCCCAAGGTGGTGCCAGCCGGAGTGATTTACGAGAGTCACACCATCTGGAAAGGAGCCACGACATGCAAGCTCACGCGCCGAAACATCACGGTGGTTTGATCGAGTATCTGGAGCGACATCTACTGGTCACATTCGTAACCCTCGCCGTTCTCTTCGCTGGTGTGCTGGCCGCGATCGTGATCACCAACACCAACGACAACGCCGAGCCGGCCTCGGTCCCCGAGGTCGCCGCGCCCGCCCCGGTGACCGACTTCCGCTACCTGGAGCAGAACACCGAGCTGCCGCCGTACACCGGCGCCGTCGAGCAGCCGTCGATCACGAGCTCCTCCCATCCCGGCATGGGCGAGGGTTGGGTCGGCGGGGCTGCCCGTCCAGCGGTCGTCTCGCCGGCTCGCAACTACCCGCTCGCATGGGCGCGCTTCCTGGAGCNNGCGCTTCCTGGAGGTAAACGGTGTGGTCGGCGCGCTGACTGCGCCGGTAATCTCGGTCGAGCAGCAGCGATTCCTGGAGGAGAACCTCTACTTGCCGGGTGACGGCGCCAGTGTCGAGGATGTCTCTGGCCCCCGCGACATCACCGCCTACTCCCATCCCGGCATGGGCGAGGGTTGGGTCGGCAACGGCATGCCGGCCGACGTGATCGTGGTCCCCGACGTCGTGGCCCACGTCCCCGATCGGGCTGGTGACGGCGTCCTGGGCACGCAGCAGGCGGGCATCAGTGCCGGACCGGTCGTGGTCACTGGCGACCCTGCTGACATCACCGCCTACTCCCATTCCGGCATGGGCGAAGGTTGGCTCGGTCACGGCAAGTAGGTCGAGGCGACCGACCTCCCCAATAGTCGGGAGGACGCGGAAGTTGGCCGGCCGGGTGACGGCCCTCCGGGGATCAACCGATGACGACTCCCGGCCTAAGCGAGTTGTTGACGACGTCGTATCGAGGGATCGGTGGCCCTGCCCGTCCGGGTAGACTCCGATCCCCGCACCGAAGGGAGACCGACATGTTATACACGAGCGCAGCGGCCGGCGAGCTGGCGTGCGGTAATCCGGTTGGCCCGGTCTACGTCAGCCCCGTCGTCGGTGGCGTGCGCTGACGGCTCCCGGTCAGAGGATGACAGGAGCACCGGGGGCGACACGACCACTTCAATTTGTGAATCTCCGGCGACGCGCCCGCGAGCAGACAAGCTCGCGGGCGCGGTTTCGTGTGCCCGACCCTGATTCCCGGCCCATTGGAGATTACGAGCTGGTCAGGCGTGGCGAAGGCGTCGGTAGTTGACGACGCCGACGATGCCGAGGGCCAGCCCGGCCAGCGCGAAGAGACCGGTGCAAGCGACGACACCCAACCACTGGTTACGTGAGAGCTCGCTGCCGCCGCTTTTTGCCGGGGTACTTGTCTCCGGCGGAGCGTCCCCCTGGTAGTCAAGCGAAGCCTTCCATGCGGAGTCCAGCTCATCAATCGTCATCCCGAGTGAGCGGTCAACTGCCTCGGCGTAGGACACCTCGTCGCGAAAGACGGCGACCAGGGCCGCCAGCTTCTCCTCGCCCAAATCGTCGGCAATGAACGCGACAATCGACCCGCTCTGAGCGTATGACAGGATCGCCTGATCGGGATCGCTCGGGAAGCTGGAATTGAGCGCTCGGACGGGGATCAACCGTCCCTCGGTGATTGCCCGATCGAGCACACCCCGAAACTGCGGGTCAGGAGTCTCCTGGTTATAGACTGCCAGTCCTTCGTCAAGCCAGTTGGGTGGTGTGTTGAACGGGTTCGCCGTCGCCTGGTGCAGGATGAGATGCGATATCTCGTGCGGCACCATCCGACGGACTTCGGCCGCCGCGGCGTTACCCGGGTCGATCTCGGCAACGATCAGGTTCCACTCCGGATGCGCCTGGCCGCCAATCCACTCGGCTGAGTTCGGCGGCAGCGCTCGACTGAACGAGCGGCTGTCGCCGTAGATGACGAGTCGGATTGGCTCGCTGGCGACGACGCCGAACTTCTCGCTGAGCCGGTCGATCCCGCGGGTGGCTGTCTCGACGATGTCATGCGCGAAGCTCTGGTCTCCCCGATGCCAGTAGACGGTGACCAGCCCGTCGGTTACGTGGTTCCAGTCCAGCCCGTCATCCATGTAGAAGAGCGTCTGGGGTTGAGACTCCGTGACATCGCCATCTTGTTCGGTCACTCGCCAGTGATAGATGATGTCGAGCCCCGGCGGCAGATAATCCGCGTTCGTATCGACGTCATGACTCACCACTATCCGCCGGTTGGGCTCGACCGAAGGGTAGGCGGCCTGCAACACCCGGTCGCCGGCCGGCTGCCAGAAGAGCGCGACCTCGACGATCGGCGAGATCGCCTCGACGGTGAGATTGAACGTCATCGATCGCTGGAATATCGAGGTTGCGCTCATGTCGACGAAGCTGACGTTTGCAGCTCGCGTCGATCGTGGCGCGGCGACAACGACGGCGGAAAGCGCGAGGATCAGGAGCGCGAACGCGCGCAGACTAGTCCGCACGCACCTGCTCCTGCTGGTCCTGGAGCTGCTGGTGGAGGTATGACTCGATCGCCGGGTCGAGGTCTCCGTCGAGCACCGCCTGCACATTGCTCGTCGAGAAGTCCGTTCGGTGGTCGTTGACCATCGTGTACGGCTGCAAGACGTAAGATCGGATGCGGTTTCCCCACCCCTCGGTGACGTGTTCGCCCTTGAGCCTGGCGCGCTCGGCCTCCTGCTCACGGAGCTTCAGCTCAACCAGCCGCGAGCGCAGNNACAACGATGCCGGTCGGGAAATGGGTGATCCGGATCGCCGAGCTGGTCTTGTTGACGTGCTGCCCGCCGGCCCCGGAGGAGCGATACGTGTCGAGGCGGATGTCCTCATCGCGAATTTCGACCTCGGAGTCGTTCTCGACCTCCGGCAGCACCTCGACAAGCGCAAACGCGGTGTGGCGTCGGTGCGCCGAGTCAAATGGCGATAGGCGAACCAACCGATGCGTGCCGGCTTCGCCTTTCAGTAACCCGTAGGCATAACGCCCGCGAATCTCGATCGTCGTGCTCTTGATGCCCGCTTCTTCACCCTCGGTCCAGTCGAGGATCGAGGTCGAGAAGTCACGCTTGGCGGCCCAGCGTAGATACATCCTGCTCAGCATCTCGGCCCAGTCCTGCGCGTCGATACCGCCTGTCCCGGCGTGGATCGCCAGCAGGGCGTTGCTCTCGTCGTGCTCGCCGCTGAGCAGAAGCTGGATCTCCATCTGGTCGAGTTGATGGGCAAGCTGGTTCGTCTGAGTAGTGATCTCAGCGACCATCTCCTCGTCGTCCTCTGCCAGCTCGTAAAGCTCAAGCAGATCGACTGCCTGCTGGCTCATCCGCTCCCACTCGTCGATCTGGTTGCGGATGCCGGTGAGGCGTTGCATCAGACGCTGAGCGCGGCCGGCGTCATCCCAGAAGCCCGGCACAACTGACTGTGCCTCGAGCTCTCCTAGCTCGCGGCGCATCTCAGGTAAGTCAAAGACGCACCCCGATCTCGTCGAGCCGCAGCTTGATCCCTTCGAGCGTGTCTCGGAGGTTCTGTTCCATCGTCTGGCTATCCTTCATTCGTGGCGGCGCGAGTGTTGGCGTCGACGCACAGTACAAATTGTTCGGATGCTTCGTCGCGCTGAAGTGTAGCAATCGCCGCCGAGCGGCGCTGACGCATCGCGAGGGACAGTATGATCACATCAGTGGCCGGCTCGCGGAGGTGATAGATGAAGTTCGGACAAGTCGAGGGGCTGTGCGTGCCGGTCGTCGTCGATGGTGAGGCGCTGGTGCGTGTCACCGTCTACCTCGAAACAGACATGGGCATCGACATCGTCCGCGAGGTCGAGGTCGAGCCGGAGCTCGAGNNGAGCCGGAGCTCGATCCTGTCGGTCGGCCGGATCTCTACCTCGAAGCGGACCAGTGGACGCAGGAGACAATCGCAACGCTGCTTCTGCCCCGTGGCTGGGAGCTGATCGGCGCGAGTGACCCACCGACCCGCGCGGCTGACGAGATGCCGCGCTCGCCGCGCTACGCCCTGCGCACGCTCTTCTGGGTTCCCCCGCCAGGCTGGAGCGACGACAACGGTGGGGGATAAGCCGCAGTCCGACGCTCGACGCGGCGCTATCGAATCTGGTATCCATCCACAGTTGGCGCCCCGGCTACGACTGGCCGGCTTGACGCGAGGAGGAGTCCGACGTGATCTCCCGTAACCCGCGATGGCTCACCCCTGCCGCTCTGCTGCTGGCCATGCTGTTGCTGGGCGGCGCATGCTCGCGAAACTCAGACTCGAAAGCGACCGCAACCCCTGAGGCTGGTGTAGAAGCATCCGCAACAGCGACGACGGTTGCTCTGAGCCACCCTGGCACTCCGGGCACGAGCGTCGGGTCTTCGGCAACGCCAGGGACGTTGTCCGGCTCGGTGGCGACGGTCGCGGAACTGCTCTCCGACCCTTCAGGTCACACGGGTCAGACGGTGTTGACGCACGGCTACGTCGACACAGTTCTTAGTGATAACGCTGTCGTCATCACCGATTCCAGCCAGCAGTTGCTCATCCTCGGCGTCGCTGGCGCTATTCCAAAGGGTCTGACCGTCGATGAGTTCGTCGAGGTTGCTGGCCGGGTCGAGCTGTTCGACGCGCAGCAGGCCGCCAGCGAGCTGGATATCAGTCTCGATGGCCTTGATGTGGCGCGCTTCGCCGGTGAATCATCGCTGGTGGTCGGGGCGATCCGGGCGGGAGCTGTGCCGGTCGGCGAGATCGTCGCCGATGCCGCGAGCTTCGAGGGTCGCACGATTGCCGTTGGCGGTGAGATTTCGTCGGTCATCGACGCCCGTGCGTTCGTCATGGCGCCGGCCGGCGCGGAACCGGCGGCCAGCGGCATGCTTGTCGCAACGCCGTTCGCCGCCGTCCCAGCCCAGATGGCCACACAAGCTCGTGTCCAGGTCGTCGGGCGGGTGGTTCAGCTCGATTCCGCGACGATCGCAAACCTTGGAGAACCGTTCGCGTTTCTCGCCGGCCCTGAGTTCGACCAATACAAGGGTAAACCGGTCTTTGTGAGCGACGTGGTCGCGGTGCTTGCGTCAGCGCCGACTGCCACCTCTCAGGAGATTCTGTCTCAGCCGGACACCTGGGAAGGCAAGACGGTGACCGTGATCGACACGGTCGTCGCCAGGCTGACCGACCGGGCGGTTTCGATCGGCGCCGACGGAGGATTGATGGTCGTTGGCGGCCTGGATCAGTTGCCAGCGACGGTCGTCCCCGGCGTGACAATCGTCGTCAATGGCGCGGTCGTTCGCTTCGATCCGAGTAGCCCGCCGGATATTGCCGGCTTCGATCCGGCCCATCCTGCTGTGGCCGCCTTTGCCGGCAAGCCGATCATCGTTGTGACGTCGGTTCAGGTGCTGCCGGGGAGCTAGCGTAACCCCACGGAATCGCGGGCCCGGTCAGCCGGGTGTGGCGGCGGTGTCCGCAGCGATGAGCCGCTGCCAGGCAGCGAGAACCTGGAGACGGGTGTCTTCCAGCGTGCCGCCGTTGTCGATGACGAGATCGGCGCGGGCGACCTTTTCCTCCTGCGGGGGTTGGGCATCGATACGGCGCTCGGCTTCGGCGCGGTCCACCTTGTTCCGCGCGATGATCCGTTCGATCTGCCGTTCACGGGGAGCGGTGACGACCCAGACTTCGTCGCAGTCGTCGGCCATGCCGGCCTCGAACAGCTTGATCGCGTCGAGGATCAGCACGTCCGGGCCGGGCTCGTTGATCGCCGCACGCTTGCGCGAGACGACCGGGGGCCAGGTGAGCGCCTCCAGATCGCGGAGCTTCGCTGGGTCGGAGAAGACGATCGCGCCGAGCGCTGGCCGGTTGATGCTGCCATCCGCGTTCACTGTCTCTTCGCCAAAGCGCGCACGGATATCGTTCGCCAGCGGCGAACCTGGCCCCATCAGCTCGTGGACGATCCGATCCCCGTCGATCGCCTCGGCCCCGAGGTCGGTCAGCATATCGACAACAGTGGATTTGCCGGTGGCGATATTCCCGGTCAGTCCGATGACGTGCTTGCGGCGCATGTGATGGCGGCCCTCATCCCCCTGCCCCTTCTCCCAACGCTCGGAGAAGGGGTGTCGTTTGCTGGGCGCTATTGTGCGGCTACTGAGTGGATGGCGTCCAGCGCGGCAGTGGCGCCGGACCATGCGGCATAGGCGGCCTCGAGTTGGGCCTCGAGGCGTGCATACTCAGCGCCGAGGCGCGTGACGGCGTCCATGTCCTGGTCGATGCCGGCGCGAGTCATCTCGTCGGAAACATCGTTCAATCGTGCTTCCAGTCGGCCGACCTCGCGTTCAGTCGTGTTGAGCCGCTTCTGCGCGTCCCGGAGTGTTCGCTCGTTCTGCCGAGTGCTGGCGCGAGGTTGTGCAGACGCTTCGGCTGGCGCGAGGGGTTCTGGCTCAGGCTCGGCGGTCAGACGCACAGGCGCGGCCGGCGGGGCGATCGTCCCGTGGCCGTCCTGCCGAGCGGCGCGGTGCCGCTGCATGTCGGTGTAGTTGCCGAGATAGGTTGCGATGTCGCCATCCTCGATATTCCAGATCCGGTTGGCGATCCGATCGATGAAGTACCGGTCGTGGGAAACGAACACCATCGTCCCGTCGTAGCCGTCCAGTACCTCCTCGAGCGCCTCGCGAGCGCCGATGTCGAGGTGGTTGGTCGGCTCGTCGAGGATCAGGACGTTGGCTCGTTCCAGCGTTAGCCTGCACAGCGCCAGCCGGCTGCGTTCGCCGCCAGAGAGGGCCGAGACCGGCTTATAGACATCGTCTCCGGAGAATAAGAAGCGCCCCAGCAGCGTCCGCGCGGCCTCTTCACCCAATGGCTTGTCGTACAGCAGCGTCTCCAGGACGGTCCGCGACTGGTCGAGGCCCTCGTGCCCCTGTGCGTAGTAGGCGATCTTGACGTTCGTTCCTAGCTCGAGCCGGCCGGCTAGCGGCGGCATTTCGCCGACCAGCGTCCGGAGCGCCGTCGTCTTGCCCGAGCCGTTCGGCCCGAGCAACGCCACCCGGTCGCCACGCTCGATCTGCAGCTCCTTCGTCGTCTGGACCATGACGTCCGGCTCGGTCTCACCCATCTCGGGGCGCGGCAGATATCCGATCGTGATCGGCTTGACGGTCAGTACGATCCTGGCGGGGCGCAGCTCGGATCGCATGCGAAGGTTCAGCTTCTCGTGCTCCTGCGGGCGCGCCAGCCGTTCCAGCCTGGCCAGCCGCGTCTCTCGCCCGCGTGCCTCCTTCGAGCGCTGCCCCGCTTTGTACTTGCGGATGAACTCCTCGGTTCGGGCGATGAACTCCTGCTGCTCCTCGTACTCTTTCAGTCGCCGCGCCATGCGCTCCTCGCGCAGCTTCAGGTAGCGGTTGTAGCCACCGGGGTAGTCCTCCAGCTGGCCGAAAGCCAGGTCGAGCGTGCGGGTTGTTACTTTGTCGAGGAAGTAGCGGTCGTGGGAGACGACGATGAAGGCCCGGTTCCAGCCACGCAGGAACTCCTCCAGCCACTCGATTGCCTGTAGATCGAGGTGGTTCGTCGGCTCGTCGAGCATCAGCAGGTCCGGGTCGGAAAGTAGCGCTTTGGCCAGCGCAACGCGCGTCTTCTGTCCCCCAGAGAGCTGACGGACAGGATCGTCGAACATCTCTTCGGGGAAGCCGAGGCCATGGAGGACAGCGGCGGTGCGGTGCTCCATCTCGTAGCCGCCGTGCGTCTCGAACTCAGTCGAGAGCCGCCCATATTCGTCGAAGAGAGTCTCTAGCCGATCCCCATCGGCTCCGGTCATCTCCTGCTCGATCTCGGCCATTCTGGCCGCCGCGGCGCGGACGTGGGCGAAGGCGTCGAGCGCCTCGTCGTAGAGGCTGCGGTCGGCGGTGAAGCTGGCCTCCTGCGCCTGATAGGCGACACGGAGACCGGTCTGAAACGTCAGTTCACCCTGAGTCGCGTCCTCGATGCCAGCGACGATCTTGAGCAGGGTGGATTTGCCGGCCCCGTTGGTGCCGACCAGCGCGACATGCTCGCGCTCGTTGATCTGAAACGTGATGCCGGAGAAGATTGTCTCGGTGCCGAAGCGCTTGGCCGCGCCCTGGACGGTAAGAATCGTGCTGGCTGCCATGCCGGGCTGGTCCTCCTCGATTACTGCTGGTGTCGATGTCTGGTCGGGTCGTCATGGGGCGGTGATCCCGCCTGTCCGCCTGAGTGACACTGAGTCACACCTTGTAAAATTAGAACATGTGTTCTAATCTGTGGACGGACGGGTAGATGGCCCCTGAGGACAGGAACATCTGAGGAGCAGTACCGTGGTGGATAAGTGGCAAACCAATGCCATGACCAACCTTGCCATTGCCTGTATCGTCGTCCCGGATTTTCCACTCCGGATCGAAAGTGTACGACATCCCGAGCTGGACGGGCTGCCGCTGGCCCTGACCGACGCCACTGCCCAGCGGCGTCTGATTGTTGAGTGCCTGCCCGAAGCAACGGCCGAGGGCATCCGGCTCGGCATGACTGTTCGTGACGCAATCAACGCCTGCCCGCGGGCGGTCATTCTGAGCGCCGACCCGGTCTACTATGCCTCCGTCTTCGCCGAGATACTGGATGCCCTGCTCGATGTCAGCCCCGGCATCGAGCAGGGTGAACCCGGCCTTGCATGGATAGACCTGCGCGGTCTGGAGCGGCTCTATGGCGGATTAGAGGGCGTCGTCGAACGACTGCTCGGCGCGGCGCCGCCAGCATTGCGGCCGCGCCTGGGTCTGGGGGCGAACAAGTTCGTCGCTGCTGTCGCGGCGCGGCGTGCCCGGCCGGGCGGCTATCGGTTGGTTCCCGAGGTGTATTCGCGTGCTTTCCTTGCTCGCAATCCGGTTGATGTCTTGCCAGTGTCGCTAGAGATGATTCGCCGGCTGGAGCGCTTTGGCCTCTATACCCTGCGCGATATTGCCCGCCTGCCGGCCGGCAAGCTACAGGCGCAATTCGGGCCGGATGGCTATCGGGCCTGGGAGCTCGCCAACGGGATCGATAGCGCTCCCTTCCGACCGCTCGAGCCGGTTGAGCAGGTTGTTGAGCGGCTGGCGCTGCCAGCGCCAACCGTGCAGATCGATGCGCTGCTGCTCGGCGTGCGCCAGCTTGCCCGGCGGATCTGCGCTCGCCATGCGATGCGCGGCCGCGGCGCGCGGCAAGCGCGGATCCAGCTGCTGATCGAAGGCCAGCGCTCCTGGGAGCGGGTGGTTGTCTTCAAGGGCGCAATCGGCGACGCCGAGCGGCTTGCAGGACTGCTGGCCGGCCGGCTGGCCGGACTGACCGTCGAGGGGCCAGTCGAGGAAGTTGCACTCGAACTATCCGGCCTGACGACTATCTACGCCCGCCAGCGGCAATTGTTCGAGTCCGACCTGCGCCGTCGCCGCCAGCAGGATATCGACGAGGTAGTCGATGAGCTGAAGCAGCGCTATAGCCTCTCGCCGCTCTTCAGCCTGACGCCAGTCGAGCCATGGTCGCGCATCCCCGAGCGTCGCTGGGGGTTGTTGGCTCGTGAGTAGTCGGGCGCGGGGAGGCAGGAGATGGCGCTGTCTGGTCGGCGGAGGAAGAGGTCCGACCCCGAGAGCCTGGTTCGGACGCTCAATCAGCCGAAGAAGCTGGAGGTCGAGGCCGATGAGCGGGGTCTGCCATGGCGCGTCATCCGCCGCCGGCAGCGCCTGCGAGTAGCCAGCGTCCTCGATGTCTGGCGGATCGACGACGAGTGGTGGCGCGAGGAAATCAGCCGGCGCTACTTCCTGGTCGTTCTGGAAGGGGGCGTCTCACGAACGATCTATCAGGACCTCGTCACAGGCGAATGGTTCGAGCAGAGCTATTAGCGGGTGGGACGCTGGGGAGAATGATGAGCGCGCGATGGGTTCGTGCGGACAGGACCCGGCCTGTCCCGCAGGCCGCTGCTCCGGTTCAACACACGGGCCTCTCGCACCCGCCCGCCGGTTGATCGGCCCTCGCCATGTACGTCGAGCTGCACATGCACTCCGCGTTCTCTTTCCTCGACGGCGCGTCGCTGCCGGGTGACCTGGTCGAGCGCGGGGCAGAGTTGGGCTATGCCGCGCTGGCGCTGACCGATCACGACGGGCTGCATGGCGCGATGGAGTTTGCTCAGGCGGCGCGTGGCGCTGGCATCCAGCCGATCACTGGCGCTGAGCTGACGATGGCCGACGGCTCGCACCTGACGTTGCTGGCTGAGACACAGGCCGGCTACGCGAATCTCTCACGACTTATCTCCCATGCCCATTTGACCAGTCCCCGGCTGGCGCCGCGCCTCGATTGGGACGTTCTGCGCGAGCACGTCGAGGGGTTGATTCTGCTGACCGGCTGTCGCAATGGCGCGTTGATCCGGCTGGTCGATACTGGCCAGCTTGATGCCGCCCGCCGCCTGCTGAATGAGTACCGCGCGGTGTTCGGCCCTGAGGATGTCTTCGTTGAGCTGCAGCACAATCTCGCGCACGGCGACGTCGCCCGGATTGCCCGGCTGGTCCATCTGGCAGACGAGGCCGGCCTCGGCTACGTCGCGACCGGCAACGTTCACTACGCCACTCGCGACCGCCACCGCCTGCAGGACGTCCTCGTTGCTATCGCCAACCGGACGACGCTGGACGCCTCGCACCAGCTACGCCGGCCAAACTCCGAATTCTTCCTCCAGCCTCACGCCATCGTCGCTCGTCGCTTCCTCCGCTACCCCGAGGCATTGGCCAACACCCTCCGCATCGCCGAGCGCTGCGCCAGCTTCAACCTCACACGAGACCTGCACTATCGGTTTCCGGAGTATGCGGGGGATGAGGAGGGGTGGGACGAGGGACGAGGGATGAGGGATGAGGAGGAGCGGGGCGTGGAACCTGGGGTGTGGGATGTCGAGGGTGGCGAGCCCAGTCGGTCGGCAGCCATTTCCTTGTCTTGTCATTCTGAGGCCGCAGCCGAAGAATCTCTCCCGTGCCGGTGCGAGCGAACGAGGGAGAGATCCCTCGCTGCGGCTCGGGATGACAAGATTCCAGGGTCGGTAGTCAATCCCGCGCGCCTGACTTCCAATACCCACAACCCCAACAACTCCCGTCCCCCGTCCCTCGTCCCCCGTCCCCAACCCTTCATCCCTTCGTCCCCGGATTCCATCCTCGCCCGCGACTGTCACGCATTGCTCGTTGAGCGATACGGGGATGACCCGGCGGCGCGGGAGCGGCTTGACCATGAGTTGGCACTGGTTCGCAAGCACGGGTTGGCAGGATTCTTCCTCGTCTACCGCGATATCATGCGGTTGGCGCGCGAAGTGGCCGTCGAGGTGCGTGGCAACGGGCCGCGGGCGAACAACGCCCTGCCGCCGGGACGCGGGCGTGGGTCGAGCGTCTCCTCGATCATCTGCTATCTGATCGGTCTGTCGCACATCGATCCGCTGCGCCACAACCTCTACATCGGCCGCTTCCTCAACGAGGAGATGGCGTCGGTCCCGGACATCGACCTCGACTTCCCGCGTGAGATCCGTGAGCGGCTGATCGCCCGTATCTACGAGGTCTACGGCAACGATCGCGCTGCCCTGGTCTGTGCCTTCCCGACCTACCACATCCGTAGCGCGATCCGTGACATCGGCAAAGTGCTCGGTCTGCCGGCCACCGATCTCGATCGCCTGGCCAAGCTCAGCGAACGCGCCTCAGCCGACCATCTGGCCGAGGAGATGGAGCGCCTGCCCGAGTTCCAGTCGCGCCGTGACGCGCCGCTCTGGCGCGAGCTGATCGACCTTTCGACCCAGATCGCGAGACTTCCGCGTCACGTCACCCAGCACTCTGGCGGCATGGTCATCTCGTCTCAACCGCTCGTCGAGCTGGTTCCAGTCCAGCCGGCCGCGATGGAGGGTCGCTACGTCTGCCAGTGGGACAAGGACTCCTGCGACGACGCCCGCTTCATCAAGATCGACTTTCTCGCCCTCGGCATGTTGTCGCTCGTCGAAGAGTGTCTTGAGCTGATTGTTGAGACGGGCAAGGGACAAGTGGATCTGTCGCGGATCGACTTCGAGGACAGCGAGGTCTACGACATGATCTGCCGCGGTGACACGATCGGTGTCTTCCAGATCGAGAGTCGCGCCCAGATCCAGAGCCTGCTGCGCACGCAGCCTCGCAACCTGGAAGACCTGATCGTTCAAGTCTCGATTGTCCGGCCTGGCCCGATCATCGGCGGCGCGGTCAACCCCTACATCCGAGCTCGCCAGCAGCTGCGCCGCGAGGGGCGCGTCACTGCAACCTACGACCACCCGTTGCTGGAGCCGGTCCTGCGCGAGACCTATGGCGGCATCCTCTACCAGGAGCAGGTGCTGGAAGTGGCAGTCGCGCTGGCCGGCTTCAGCGCTGGCCAGGCCGACTCGCTGCGCCGGGCGATGAGCCGCAAGCGCTCGCTGGCAGCGATGGATCGGCTCTGGGATCAGTTCCGCGATGGCGCGGCCGGCAAGGGAGTCGATGAAACGATCGCCCTGCGCGTGTTCGAGAAGCTGCTCGGCTTCGCCGCATACGGGTTCCCGAAGAGCCATGCCGCGGCGTTTGCGGTGTTGGCCTATCAGTCATGCTGGCTGCGCTTCTACTACCCGGCCGAATTTACCTGCGCGTTGTTCAACAACCAGCCGATGGGCTTCTATCCGCCGCATGCCTTCGCCAACGACGCTAAACGACATGGCGTCAGCATTCTCCTGCCAGATGTCAACCGCAGCGCCGGCCCCTGCGCTGTCGAAGGTCAGGCGGTACGGATCGGCCTCGGCCATGTGGACGGTCTCTCCGAGGAGATCGCTCGGGCAATCGTCGCGGAGCGGGAGCGGGGTGGGCCATACCAGTCGCTGATCGACCTGGCTCGTCGTAGCCGCCTGCGGCGCGAGGCAGTTGAGCATCTCATCATCGTTGGCGCCTGCGATTCATTCGGCCTGCGTCGCCGCGAGCTGCTCTGGCAACTTGGCTTGTTTTTGCCCGACCGGCGCGTCGGCCCGGTCAAGCAGCCGGCCGCCTGGCAACTGGCGCTCGACCTGCCGACCGGGCAGGACATGGTTGCGCTGGCTGGGATGACCGATTGGGAGCGAATGATTGCCGACTACGATATCCTCGGCCTCTCCCCCCAGCACCACCCGCTCGCCCTGCTGCGGCCGGCCCTGCCGCAGCCACTCGTCCGGGCAGCCGACCTCGAGCGTGGACGCGACGGCGGTCTCGTCCGGCTGGCCGGGCTGGTCGTCTGCCGCCAACGGCCGGCCACGGCTAAAGGATTGATGTTCATGTTGCTGGAGGATGAGACCGGTCTGGCGAATGTCATCGTTCATCAGCCGGTCTACGAGGAGCACCGCGCCGTTGTCCGTGGTTATCCGTTTCTGATCGTGACCGGCCGGCTGCAGCTCCGCGACGGAACGGTCAATATCATCGCTCAGGATGTCGTGGCAATCGACCGGCCACATGCATCCGGCCCACAAGTGACCGAGCCGATCGCAGCTCTGCTCTCGCAGGCCGGCCGGCTCGGCGAGCTATCGGGCGATATCAGTGATGAGCAGCTGACCGAGCTGCGCCTTGCCGCGCCGGCCTCGCACGACTTCCACTAGCGGCGGGTCAATCCGGGATGACGATGCCGCTAAGATTCTGGGGATTCTGAGGAAACTGCGGATTCATCGCCTCCAGGGTTCGGACGACCGTCCGGGCGATCGCGACGTTTCGGAACCACTTTACGTTGGCCGGGATGACAAACCAGGGCGCATGGTCGGTCGAGCAGCGACTGATCGCGTCCTCGAACGCCACCGTGTAATCGTCCCAGTACCCGCGCTCCGTGATATCCGCTAGCTCAAACTTCCAGTGTTTGTCGGGGTCGTCGAGCCGTGACTGCAAGCGACGCTTCTGCTCATCCCTCGAGATGTGCAGATAAAACTTGAGGATCGTCGTGCCGTTCTCGGCTAACATCCGCTCGAAATCGTTGATCGTCGCGAACCGCTTCTGCCACACTGCCTCCGGCGCGAGATGCTTGACCCGCGCAACCAGCACATCCTCATAGTGCGAGCGATTGAAGACGGTGATCATCCGTCGAGCCGGGGTACGCTGATGGATGCGCCAGAGGAAATCGTGCTCGAGCTCTTCGACGCTCGGCGCTTTGAACGACCAGACTTGCACGCCCTCGGGGTTGACTCCGCTGAATACTCCACGAACGGCGCCATCTTTACCGCCGGTGTCGATCGCTTGCAAGACGACCAGCAGGCTCTGACGATTCTCGGCGTAGAGCCGTTCCTGCAGGGATGTGATCTGGCCGACGAGCTTCTTTAGCTCTTTCTTGGCCTTCTTCTTCGTCGCGATATTCCCGATGTCGTCGGGATTGATCTCGTCCAGCCGCACGCGCGTCCCAGGCGCAACCCGGTAGGGGAGAGCAGGCAGGGTCGGAGGTTCTTCGATGGCTGACTCGTTGTTCGTGGTCGTCACGGCCTCGGCCACATGGTGATCGTCCATCATTGCTGGCTCCTGTCGTTCTTCGAGGCTGACGCGACGGGGCTGACGATTGACGGAGTTGATGATAGTCGAAAGTCCGCAGTGCCGAACCGAGCAGGGAGAAATCGTCCGCTATACTTCCCGACGATGGCTCTCCTCGCCACGTGTTCCGTAGAGAAACCAGAAAGACAGGTTCGGAGCGTGGCTCGATCGCATGGCTGACTCACACGATAGATCCAATGCTGCTGAGCGCCGGGCTCGAATAGTTGGACGCGACCAGGAGTTGCGGATCCTCGATGATGCGCTCCGCTCGGCACGGTCGGGTCGCGGATTGCTCGTGCTGGTCGGCGGAGAAATCGGCATCGGCAAGACAGCGCTTGTCCGACAATTTCTATCCGATCACTCCGACGAGCCGCCGATCTCGTTCATCGGTCGTGCGTACGAGCTGAGCGAGACGCCGTCGTTTTCGATCTGGCGCGATCTGCTACGTTCGCCGGATGCTGTTGCCCTGGCCGCGCCGGCCCTCGACTCACAGACCGATGATAACCTCGCGCGCTGGCTGGACAGATTGACCGCATGGATCGCGACGATCGCGCAGAGTGGCCCTGTCCTCATCCACCTCGAAGACATCCACTGGGCAGATCCTCAGAGCCTTGAGCTATTGCGACAGCTGGCCAGGCAGATCGTCGAGATGCCGATATTGATCGTTGCGACCTATCGCGACGTGGATATCGGGCGGGGGCATCCCCTCTACCAACACCTCCCGTCACTCGTCCGTGAGTCTGCTGCGACGCATATCACGCTGCGTCGCCTCGATCGGTCGGCGCTATGCGAGCTCATTACAGCCGGGCAACCACTCGCCCCTGCCGATATCGATCGCCTGACCGACTACGTCCACGCCGCGAGCCAGGGGACTCCATTGGCTGCCGAGGAGCTGCTCCGGACACTCCGAGACGAAGGTGTGCTGGCTCCGGCGACGAGCGGTGGAGGCGATTGGCGTCTCGGGGCGCTGGATCGGCTTCTCATCCCGCCCCTCATCCGTCAGATCGTCGATAACCGGATCGCAGTACTTGGCGATGCTGGCCGCGATGTGATCGAGATCGCGGCGGTGATCGGTGAGGACATCATGCCCGCCCACTTCCCGCTGTGGCAGGAGCTGTCGGGAGTTGACGACGAGACGTTTCGCCAGACGATTGACCGGTCAATCGAGCTGTATGTGCTGCGCGACGTCTCCGCCACCGGCTCAATTTCCTTTTATCACAGGCTCGGTCGGGAGTCGGTTTATGACAGTATCGGGCTGACACGCCGCCAGGATCTCCACCAACGAATTGGATTGGCTCTGGCCAGCGCTGGTCATCCCGACGTCGACGAGGTGGCGACTCACCTGTATCAGGCGCACGACCCGGCGGGCGCGGAGTGGCTCGTGCGAGCTGCTGAGCAGGCCCAGCGGACGGGAGACTGGGCCGCTGCGGCGGCGCGCTTCGAGGACGCGATTGCGCTGACTCGGGGTATCCCGGGCCGTGACGCCGCCGTCGGTTGGCTACTGTACCGTGCGGCGCTCATGTGGCGCTATCTCGATCTTCACCGTGCTCTCGACCTGCTTGACGAGGCTCATTCGGTTGCCCTGACGATGGACGACGCGGCGCTTCTTGCTGGAACGCACTACCATCGCGGTTTCGTGCGATGCTGGTTGCGGCAGGTGCAAGCTGGCATCGCCGAGATGGCTACTGCGATTGCTGAAATCGAACGCCTGAGCGACGATGACTACAGTCGCTTGCAGATCGTCGAGAGCTTTGGTTCGCGCGAATACGGCGAGCATCGGGGCGCCCTGATTGCCTGGCTCGGCCTTGCCGGCCACGTTCACGACGCGTTGACGCTCGCCGATAGCCTCGATCCAGCCTCGTCCCCGGCCGCGGTCGGGAGTCCGGGGCTGAGCCGGTCGGGGATTGGCGACGGTTACACTGGCCGAGCTATCAGCTTTGCGATGCTCGGCGAGCCTGCGGCCGCGAGTGAAGCCTTTGAAGCCGCACGACAGGCCTACGGCTCGGTGGGCCTCGGCCACCAGCTTGGTGAGTCGTATCTTGACGAACTGCTCTTTGTGTCGCTGCCGTATTACGCCGATGACATCGGGCGGCGTGACTGGCTAGCGCGCGCGGCAGCGGATGTCTGGAGCCGCGCTGTGCCCTCGGGCGGCATGCCCCCTGCTGCTATAACAACTCTTCCGCTTCGGGTGATTGAAGGCGACTGGCAAGCGGTGCGGGAGACAGCCGGGCAGATCAACCCGGCCGACCGCCTGAACTGGATTGTCGTGCCGGCGTTGGCGACGATCGCCATTCACTCGGAGGATCGCGAGCTCTTGTCTCGCGTCGTTGCAGAGATTCTGCCGGCCGGCGCGGCGACCCTCCCGGGCACGACCCACTATCTTGCTGGGTTTCAACTGCTCTATCTCTCCGCGTTGCGCTGCGTGCTCTGGAGCGTCGCGGAGGAAGCGCCGACCTGGATCGATGCGATGGAGCGCTGGCTGAACTGGAGCGGCGCTGTGTCGGGTCGGGCGGAGCTGGCCGTGGCACGGACCGTCCATGCGTTCGCCACAGCCAACCTCCCGGATCTCGACCGGTATGCGAACGAGGCGGTACAGCTAGCATCGTCGCCACGCCAGCCCATTGTGCTGGTGACGGCACACCGGCTGCTCGCCCGCTCGTTGATACACGCAGGACGGGTCGCCGAGGCGCGAATCGAGCTTGATAGCTCGATTGATCTGGCGCGGGCGTGTCGACATCGCCTCGAGGAGGCGATCGGGATGATCATGCTATCCGAGCTACAGAACCGTGGAGGTGACCGCACGGCGGCGCGTTCGACACTCGACGAGGCAGTCGACACATTCGCCCAGATTGGCGCAACGTCCTGGTCGGGATTTGTTTCTCGAACTCGGGGGTGGTGGGGTATTGCAGAGAATGGCGGCGAGCCGCGCCATCTCAGCCGGCGTGAGACCGAAGTCCTGCGGCTTGTCGCCAAAGGGCTGACCGACGGCGACATCGCGAACGAGCTCAGCGTCAGCCGCCGAACAGTGACGACGCATCTGTCGTCGATTTACCGCAAGCTCGGCGTCTCGGCACGCGCTGCGGCGACGAGAATCGGCATCGAACGGCATCTCATTTAGATCGTTCAGCGATAGAAAATACGTACATTACACGATACCCTGACAATCGACGGTGGCTTACCGTTCACCCGGGAGCTTCCCAGCCGCGTCGAAGACCGGTTACTTGATACCAGGCTCCCATGAGGGTACGACGATGTTCCCTCGTTGCGCTGTCCGCGGCGCCGTATTCGGTGTCGTGTTCCTGGTCAGCGCTGATTCCCCAACGGTGGGTCGTGGGACCGGGACGTCTTGCGGCCGGCCGGTCGAGGTCCGCCTTCCAGCGGTCAGGCGGACCTCGTCGGGAATCACCTCTTCCGGA
>MTKZ01000184.1_pt2 | contig 32922 bp, 32 predicted proteins | sample 1042781 | NCBI WGS metagenome assembly MTKZ01 (sample SAMN06212207, study PRJNA360539) | anaerobic digester metagenome | biome: Wastewater treatment plant; material: sludge; isolation source: anaerobic digester fed with sludge from wastewater treatment plant | place: Denmark: WWTP Viborg ...
TTCAAATCGGCAGAAATATCGAAAGTGCTGCCGCGGTGTACCCCGCCGATCCCACCAGTGGCAAATACCTGTATCCCTGCAGTACTGGCTGCTGCCAATGTGGCAGCTACGGTAGTGCCCCCGCAAAATCCGCGGGCAATGCCAATTCCCATGTTACGCAGGCTGACCTTAATGAATTCGCCTTGAGCAGACATAAGTTCGAGCTGGGCATCGGTCAAACCGATCTTGACTTCACCATTAATCAATGCAATGGTGGCTGGTGTGACCTTGTGATCGCGGATGATCTTTTCCATCTCCCTCGCCAGTTCAAGATTGAGAGGGCGGGGTAATCCATGTGTGATCACCGCTGACTCAAGTGCAACAATCGCTTGATTTCTGCTCAACGCAAAACTTACATCCGGATGCAAGCTGAATGAATTGGGTAAACTTTTTTTCATCTCGACACTCCCTCATTATTTAGCAAGATTATAATTGACTCATCCAATTATGAACATTTTTGGCCTGGAAATCCTTCAATATCGGATCGGGTGCATAAAGGTAATTTCGAATCGCGCTGGTAACCGTTGCGATCGGGCAGGGGTGAGGTGATATGATAATCAAAAAGGAATTAACAGGTTTGTTCCATGAAAAGTGATATAGAAAATCGGTCCCTCATCAAAATAATAAAACCTCTGGAATTGGTATTCATTCTGTTTACATACCTGCTGGGAGTCAGCGTAGCGCATTACCTGGGTGGCCGGATTAATTTGGTTGATCTACTAATTGGATTTATAATCTGTCTGCTCATGTGGAGTATGCGGTTCTATCTTGGAGCATATTTCGATCACCCCGAATCCTATTATTGCACTTTGAACCGCAATGATCCGGAATGGGAGGATCTGATCAATGTCAGGCGGAGCTTGTTGCTGCTTTATTCATTATTGATCCTGACAGCCGGAGCGACCCTTACCACAATCCTTATCTTCCGCGGTGTGCTCAATCCCAGCGCGATCATGTTACTGGGGATTGCAGTTCTTTTGAATTTTTTCGCTGGAGTACCACCATTGCGTCTCGCCCGAAATGGTTATAGCGAACTGGTTGATGCGCTTTTTATCGCCAATCTGGTTCCAGCGATAGCTTTTTCACAGGTGAAAGCAACACCCAGCGTTTTGATCATTGAGTTGACCCTGCCCTTAACCTTCATATATCTGGCGTTCAAAATCGCAATGGAGTTTAAAACGTATGGATTTGACGAGTCACATGGGCGGAAATCCCTGGTAACACGTGTGGGCTGGCAAAGAGCCCTGGTCATGCATAACACGTTTATTATTTTAGCCTTTTTATTGCTTGGCTTATTCCTGCTGTTTGGCTTACCCTGGTCACTGGTTTGGCCGCCAATGCTAACGCTTCCTATCGGAATTTTACAGGTCTTACATTTGCAGCGTATCGCTGATGGTGTGAAACCGAATTGGCAGTATCTGACGTGGCTTTCGTTGGGCGTTTTATTCTTAATGATATACATGGAGATTATTTCACTCTGGTTATGAACCAGATACNNTATGCTTACAGAAAACACGAAAGCCCCTGATTTTGAGTTACCAGATGAATCAGGCGTTTTACGAAAATTATCAGATTACCTTGGTAAGGATGTCGTGCTGTATTTCTACCCCAAAGACGACACATCCGGCTGTACCACTGAAGCGTGCAACTTCAGAGATGATTACAGCGCTTATGAAAAAGCAGGTGTCACGATCCTGGGGGTCAGCCCCGACTCACCTGAATCACACACCAAATTCAAGGCTAAGTTTCATCTTCCTTTCAACCTGCTTGCAGATGTTGACCATAAGGTCTGTGAACTATTTGGAGTATGGGGGAAGAAATCCATGTACGGAAAAGAATACTTTGGGGTTAATCGCACAACTTTCCTGATCGACAAGGAAGGGATGATCCGTAAGGTGTTCGAAAAAGTAAAACCTGCTGATCACAGCGCTGAAATACTTGCAACGTTATAATTTTTTAAGGCGGAAAGAATTCTTTCCGCCTGTTTTATTGTAGATTAAGAATGACCTTGCCCTTTGCCCAGAGATGTTCCAGCTTGTAATAATTGCGCTGCTCGGGTGAGAAGAAGTGGATGACAATATCCTCAAGGTCGGCCACCATCCAGCCATCCCGTGATTCACCCTCGATGTTTAGAATAAAGCCGTATTCGCTTTTTACAAATTCGCGCACACCCGTCGCCAGCGCTTCCAGCATGCGGTCGCTGGTGCCGTTGCATATAATGAAATAATCAGTAAAGGTAGTGAGTTCCTGGATATCTAATAACAGGATCTTTTCAGCTTTCTTATCCTCCAGAAAATTGATGATCTGATGCGCTTTTTCAATTGATTCCAGCTTGCACCTCCAAAAATAAGTTGGCTAAATTTTAGCACACATCCGGTCATTGAGTGAATAGATGGCTCGAGAGGACGGTATAGACCGGTCCTTGGGGCAGTAGAACCGATTTGAAAAGAACCAGGCGTTCGACCAGCATTTCGCCGAAAAATGGCTCTGGGGTTAGTCGGGATAATCTATTAAGGATCGCTGCCAGTTGTTCGGTTTGTGTATTGATTCTGGCAAGCGTCAGATGGGGTGAAAATCCTCTCTTTTCCGCTGGAAAATTAAGGCTTATGGTTGCTTTCTCTACACAGGAATAGACCTTTAGCAGCGGTTCAACTGGTCCGGTGCCCACCCAGATCACCCTTGTGTTCCGGTTCCAGGATGAAAAGGCACCAACTCCACGAACATAGATTGTGAATGGATTCAGCTGTGAAGCAACCTGGTCCAGTGAGGTGCACAATTCCTTCACGCAATGCTGATCGATCTCACCCAGGAATTTGATGGTCAGGTGAATGTTGGCTGCTTGGACCGGTTTTAACCCGGAGTTACGGTTATCCAATCCTTGCAGGTGGCAGAATTCCGCCAGTTTTTGATGGATTGGGGCAGTAAGAGGAATTGCGATAAAGGATCGGATGGTTTTTTCCAAAATACTCCTTCGTTTTTCAACTCATATTGGTCTATCTACACATTTTACACAAAACATGGTATAAAAAGTTTACCCTGCTGTGTTCGTGATGTAGCGACACCGGTTTTGAGCCAACACTTTTAAAAGGGATCCTTACCTCAACAGGGTTACGCGATAGGCTTCGGCCAAGGCGGATCTCTGTGGCAGGACCCACCTGCTTCGGCAGGTTCAAAACTACGCTGCACACGGCATGGTGGGGTCTTTTATATCCAATAGACAATCATCAACGAGAAATTTGCTATAATTCTAATAATTCACGCATATGAAAATACCGATTATTGTTGGCATTGTGCTTCTATTCGTCGCGGTCTCGCTGGGACTGTATTTTTCGGATTTTACAGTCTTTTTGGGCAGCGATCCGGCAGCCTGCAATAAATGCCATGTGATGGACGTGCAATACGAAGGGTGGAACAACGCTGTACATCGTGAGTGGGCAGTTTGTTCAGAATGCCACGCCCCGCACGCATTCATACCCAAATACTATATAAAAATGAAATCAGGTATCAACGATGTGATTCATTTCACCCTGGGTGATATTCCGAACCCGTTGCGAGCCCACGAAGGCACCGGTAAGATCATCCAGGCGAATTGCATTCGCTGTCACGCAGAAACAGTCTCCATGATCGCTGATGGCGAGAAGAACAGCGGTCGATATTGCTTTGATTGTCATGATACGGTCGCGCATGGTGAACGGGGCATTTCGATCAGCCCGTACAGAGAAGAATGGGTGTATTCCAATCCTTCAAGCGAGGAAAAGAAATGAAAAAGAATCGCTGGCCAATCATAATTGTTACTGGATTGATCGTGGTACTGGCGGGGGCAGTCATCGCCCTGTTGGTTTTTATCAAGAACCAACCGGAACCTGTGCGTGGTGTAGTGCCAATGATTACTGTCGCGGATATGGAACCGGACAGCAGCATATGGGGTCAGAACTTCCCCAATCAATATACAACCATGCTTCAGACGAAATACAATAACGAACGCACACCTTACGGTGGGTCCGAGAACTTTTCCAAACTGGAGGCTGATCCGCGCCTGGTGACCCTGTTTGCAGGTTACCCCTTCAGCAAGGGGTACGATGAGGATCGTGGTCATGAATATGCCCTCGAAGATGTGAAGTCATCTGTGCGTATCAGCAACGCCACTACAGGTACATGCTATTCCTGCAAAAGCGCTGACAATCCAAAATTATGGGCTGAAATGGGGCTGGAAGCATTTGATTCCACGAAGTTTTCTGAGTTGGGGAAATCTTTAACCCACACCATCGGCTGTTCTAATTGCCATGAAGCCAATACCATGCGACTGATCGTGACCAATCCTTCACTGGTCAAAGCCTTTGAAAGCCAGGGGATTGATTGGACCAAATTCACCCGTCAGGAAATGCGTTCTGTGGTTTGCGCTAACTGCCATGTTGAGTACTACATGGTGGGTGAAGGAAAGTTGCTTACCCTGCCCTGGGAGAATGGGACTGGAATTGATCAGATCGCGGCTTATTACACCGAAGAAGGCTTTACTGATTGGACTCATCCACAAAGTGGTGCGTCACTGATCAAGATGCAGCATCCTGATTTTGAATTGTACAGCGCTGGAAGCACCCACTATAACGCCGGGGTTGCCTGCGCTGATTGCCACATGCCGTACACCAGGGATGGTTCCGCCAAGTTTTCTACCCACGATATTAAAAGCCCTCTTTTGCGCCTGCCTGAAACGTGTGGTGTATGTCACACCAACGTCGATTATGTCGCGGAACGGGTTCAGATCATCCAGGATTCGGTTTACCAGACGATGATCAAGGCAGAGGATGCGATCATCGCGGCAATCACTGCCATTGAGGAAGCTGAAAAACAATCGCCGGTTGACCAGGCTTTGATCGACGAGGCGCGTGAACTGCATCGCCAGGCGCAACTGCGCTGGGATTTTATCGCTGCTGAAAACAGCATGGGTTTCCACAATCCGGAGGAGGCGTTACGAATCCTCGCGGATGCCATTGATTTGGCACGACAGGCACAGACACAGGCGATACTGGCTGGAAAATAGAGCGAACGCCTGATAAGTGATTTGAATACTTCGATCGATACTCGTTGACTTTCTTCACTTCTGTTGCTACACTAAACTGGAAGAAGGAGGGCAGTAATTATGGCATTTCGATTGATCTTGAAAAGTGGCATCGGCAGGGGTACTGAATTTCCTCTGGAAAAAACCGAGATCTTCCTGGGGCGTGACCTCAGTAACGATATCGTCATCAATGATCCTGAGGTTTCCAGGCGGCATGCGAGGCTGGTATTAACCGGCAATGCGTATGCGATAGAGGACCTCGGTTCGACAAATGGTACTTTCTTGCGCGGCCAGCGACTTACCGCGCCGGTTGTTCTGGTTCCGGGAGAGAATATCACCATAGGTGAAAACGTATTGATCGGGTACGAGTTTATTCCGCTTGATCCGGATGCCACTGTGGCGGCCTTCAGACGGCCCGTCCCTTCAGCCTCCCAACCGGTTCAGCCGGTTGCACCTGTTCCTGAATACAGACCGCCCGCGCCGCCGACTCCACCGCAGTACACACCCCAACCTGCCGTGACCCCTCAATACACGCCGCCTCAGCCACCAGTGCCACAGTATGCCCCTCCCCCAGTAGCGCAATCAAGACCTGTCGCCTCAGTTGCACCCGTTGCACCAGCGCAGCAGGGTTACGCGCCCATTCCCCCTCCAGGACAGTATATTCAAGAACCTCCATTGAAAAAGAAGCGCTCCGGTTGGTTGATGGCCTTATTGGTGGTCATTGGAATTTTGCTCGTTTTTTGTATAATTCCATGGCTGATCATCGAGCTAACAAATAGTTATTGCGCGTTATTCCCGGGGATATTCAACGCCATTCAACCGGGTGTCTGTCCATAAGCCCGCTAAACCATTTAAGAACTGGCGATAATCCGCCAGTTCTTCGTTGTTGCTGGATATATCACTTATAATATCTTTAATGACAACACCGGAAAAAACCTCTTCTCCAAATTGGAACAATACGACCAAGCTGGTTGTGGGTTTATCTTTAGCCGGTTTGATCATTATGTTGATCATCAGGTTTCAGAATATCCTTGCGCCGTTACTGGTATCCGTACTGCTGGCTTATTTATTCCATCCAATCGCTTCCTTTATTAATCGAAAACTGAAGATTCCCTGGGCAATCATTGCGCTTCTGTTGTACCTGTTGTTGTTCGCAGCGATCATCGGTTTATTAACCTGGGGTGGCATCTCGCTGGTGGAACAGATCCAAAACCTGATCAAATATATCCAGCAGTTGATCACCGAAATCCCCGCATTTTTCGAGAGAATATCCAGTAAGCCTTTGGAGATTGGTCCTTTTGACCTGGATCTTTCCCGCCTGGAATTGGACAGCCTCTGGACACAATTGCTAAACATTGTGCAACCCGTACTCTCCCAGATGGGCAGCCTTATCGGTTCACTGGCATCAGGGATCGGGAATACGGTCATCTGGCTGATCTTTACACTATTGATCTCTTACTTTATTCTGGCCGAGTCAAATGCCGCGCAAGCTAATATGGGCTTATTCCAAATCCCAAAATATCAGCAGGATATGGCGAAACTTGGTCAACAGCTCGGGCATATATGGAACGCTTTCCTGCGCGGGCAGCTGGTTGTGATCCTCATCACGATCGCCTATTACTCCGTTTTACTAAGCATCCTGGGTGTACGTTACTTCTTCCTGTTGGCCATCCTGGCAGGGTTGGCCAGGTTCGTGCCCTATGTGGGTACTGCTGTGGCGTGGACGACCTATGGTTTGGTTGCTCTCTTCCAGACCAACTATTTTGGCATGCAAGCTTTTCCGTTTGCTCTGCTGGTAGTGGGTTGCGCCTGGGTCTCAGACCTGTTGCTGGACAATTTTATGGTCCCGCGCGTGATGTCCGATGCTCTGGAGATCCACCCGGCAGCTGTGCTGGTAATGGTGATCGTATCTGCCAGTCTCTTTGGTGTCCTGGGGATGCTATTGGCAGCTCCTGTTCTGGCGTCTCTTAAATTAATTTTTACTTACATTTTGCGCAAATTATCTGATCAGGACCCCTGGGCAGGTTTAAAGATGATCGCGGCACCTGAACCGGTGAAAGTGACGTTTGGACGGTTGGTTAACGGGATCATGGTCAATGTCAAAAAAATTGGAGTACTGATAAAAAAAATGTCTCAAGGTATTATTAACCTATTCAACAAAACCCGACCCATATCTAAAGGAGAGAAAAAATGAGTGACAATTACGAACCAAAGGTAAAGACAATCGCGGAGACTGAAAGCTATGCAGTCTGGTCAGCAGAGGAACCGGATGGTGAAACCACCTACAATCTGGAACTGAATAATGTGACGATTCACATGTTCGAAGAAGAATACAAGGAATTCCTGGAACTGGCCAAGAAACTGAAGTAACCACTGCACACGTTCACACAGGGCAGGAACTCCTGTCCTGTGTACGTTTAAGGTCTGATTTGTTTTAAGGTACAATCATTAGCGACTTCACTACAGATACCAGGAATAAAAATGGATCTTAACGATTATAAAAATTTTGCCCAACTGGATACTGAGCATATGCTCACGTATATTGACGAACTACCCGCACAACTGGAAGCTGCTTATAAATTGGGATTGTCTCTCACGCTGCCGGCTTTTCAACCAGTTGAGCGAATTGTGGTTGCAGGAATGGGCGGGTCCGCGATTGGCGCAGACCTGATCGCGGCTTACCTGGCTGACCGACTTTCGATTCCTTTCCTGATCCATCGGGATTACAACCTGCCCTTTTACGCGGCTGGCAGCCAAACCTTTGTCATTGTTTCATCTCATTCGGGCAATACCGAGGAGGCTTTGTCCGCGTTTGAGACTGCCCAAGCGCGCGGTTGCCAGTTACTGGCGATATGTACTGGCGGTAAACTGGAATCAGAAAGCCACGATGCCGGGATTCCAGTTTGGAAATTTGATCACAGCGGGCAACCGCGGACAGCTGTAGGTTATTCGTTTGGATTACTCCTGGCGTTGCTAACGAAGCTTCAGCTTGTTGCTGATCAGACGAGTGAGGTAAACCACACCTGTGAGGTGATGACATCGCTACAGGCCAGGATCAAGGCGGATGTACCGGTAATAAGTAACCCTGCCAAACGCCAGGCCGGGCAATTTGTAAATCGGCATGTGACCATTTTCGCCAGCGGGTTCTTATCACCAGTAGCAAGGCGTTGGAAAACCCAATTCAATGAAGTGGCAAAAGCCTTTGCTGCCTTTGAAGTACTCCCAGAAGCAGATCACAATACGCTGGCAGGGATCTATAACCCCGGGCAGCAAGTATGCCAGGAATATGCCATGTTTCTCACCGCATCACTCGAACTTCCCCGAAATTTGGAGCGTGTAGAGAAGACCAGGCAGCTTTTAATGCTGGAAGGCATCGGTACAGACTCTTTCAACGCCAAAGGGGAAACCCGCCTGGCGCAGATCTGGAGCAGCCTGCTTTTTGGTGATTATGTGGCTTATTACCTGGCCATGTTATATGACACAGATCCAACCCCTATCCCGCCGATCACGCTGCTTAAAGTAGAATTAAGTCAATAATTCATTGGTTGATTCAGTTATTATTGGTCTTTTTCTATTGACTATTAGAACAAAAATGCTATAATAGAGCAAATGAAGAACTCTGTACCCCGAAAGATCATCCATCTCGACCTTGATGCTTTTTTTTGCGCGGTTGAAGAATTAAAGGATCCTGCCCTGGCGGGCAAAGCCTTTGCTGTCGGCGGGAAGGCCGGACAACGTGGGGTGATCTCTTCCTGTTCCTATCCGGCGCGCAAAAAAGGGGTTCATTCTGCCATGCCGACAGGGCAGGCGTTCCGTTTATGCCCGGATTTGATCCTGATATCAAGTAATTTTGGCGATTATCACACAAAATCTCAGGAAGTTATGGAGATCCTCCATCAATGGAGCGGTCTGGTGGAGCAGATCTCGGTAGATGAGGCATTCATCGATGTGAGCGACCTTCCACAAGGGGTAGAGGAGATTGCTCAATCACTTCAGCAGCAGGTTTTGGAAAAAACCGGTCTACCCTGTTCGATCGGTGCCGCGGGGAATAAACTGGTCGCGAAGATAGCCACGGACACAGGAAAGAGCGCCAGCAAAAGTGACAATTATCCGAGATCCATCCTGTGTGTGCCTCCTGGAAAAGAAGCGGAATTCCTGGCACCGCTGCCAGTAAAGGCCATGTGGGGGGTGGGACCAAAAATGGCTGCCAGCCTGGCCGATATGGGAATGCGTACGATCGGTGATATTGCCAATAGCCCCCTGGAGTTGATGGAGAGGCGCTTTGGCAAGTATGGTGCAGACCTGCACCGTCACGCGCAAGGCATCGATGACCGTCCGGTAACGGTTGAATATGAAGCCAAGTCAATCAGCCAGGAGGTGACCTTCGCCAATGATACAACCGATCTGAACTTTTTACGGAGCACACTACGTGACCTCTCAGCAAAGGTCGGCTACCGTATGCGCTGTGACGGGGTTTGCGCCCGGGTAATTCGCATCAAGCTGAGATGGTCTGATTTCACCACGCTCACCCGCCAGGTAGCGCTATCCGCTCCGACGGATCAGGATGGTGTTATCTACGCGACAGCCGAGTCACTCCTAAAAAAGGTCTGGCTGACTGATCGACCGGTGCGACTGATCGGGGTGGGTGGGTCGAACCTGATTGAACAGGTACACCAGTTATCGCTTTTTAATACTCAAACGGAGAAGGAACGCCGTTTGCTGGGGGCTCTGGATGAGTTGCGTGAAAAGTTTGGTAAGGGGGCTGTGCAGCGGGCTGACCATCTACAAAAGAAGAACACTAAAGGATAAGCCGGGCGTGCAAATAATTTCAGCAAGATGCTTGCCATACATGATGGAGTGCTTTATAATTCCGGCGTTCGAAGCAAGCCACCGTAGCTCAGTCGGCAGAGCAGTCGCTTCGTAAGCGACGGGTCAAGGGTTCGACTCCCTTCGGTGGCTCTTTCTATTACCACGTTCGATTGGGTCAAGGGTTTACCCAGTATACACACCAATCGTTGATTGAATCCAAAATCCACACCATCAATCCAGAGATTATTGTTGTATTACAATAAAGTTATGAGTGAAAAGAAGAACCGGTCAAAATCCGGTTGCCTGTGGCTGATATTATCTATGATGGTTGTCCTTGTGATTCTTTCCCCACTGTTGTTGCGCGGACTAGGACAGTTGCTAGTTTATGCTGACCCGCTGGAGCAAGCGGACATGGCAGTCGCGTTGAGCGGCGATACAGGGGACCGTGTCTCTGAAGCGGCTATCCTGATGCGGAATGGATATGTTGAGGGGATCATCATCACATACACCAATGAAGCGGCGCGTGATGCTTTGTTCAACGCCGCGGTAAAAAAAGAAATTTCAGGCGGCAGGATCTACACAACTTACTCTACAGTTTCCAACACCGTGGAGGAAGCGAAGGCAGTGCGCGGGCTGACGGATGAGCGTACCTGGGATTCCTTGATCATCATCACTGATCCATTTCATGCGCTGCGAACTCGCATCATTTTTCGTGATATTTTTCAAGGCACCGGTGTCAGTATTCAGGTGCGGACCGTTCCCGACCACTGGTACCGCGCAAATACCTGGTGGAAAACCAGTGAAGGAGTTAGTCTAACTGTCCAGGAATATCTCAAAATTTTTCTATATTACTTCGGCCGGTATTAAGGTTCGAAATCGTTAGATCAAATCGTCATTTTTATATACATCGAAAACTACTTTCATTTATAATAATGACATGTCCAATAAAAAACCCCCCCTTGTCATAGGTATTGCTGGTGGTTCTGGTTCAGGCAAGACCACTGCGGCAGATATCATTCTTAAAAAAGTGGGCAGGCACCGCATCGCTTACCTGCAGCATGATTCTTATTATCGCGACCTGTCCGATCTTCCTGTGAACCAGCGGCGTGAGGTCAATTTCGATCATCCGGATTCACTCGAATCCGCTTTGATGATGGAGCACATTCTCCAATTAAAACAGTGGAAACCGGTGGAAGTGCCGCTCTACGACTTTACCAAACACAACCGAACGGATAAGACCATTCATGTTGAGCCGAGGCGGGTCATTCTGGTGGAAGGGATTTTGATCTTCAACGAACCTGCCCTGCGCTCCCTCTTCGATGTGAAGATCTTTGTGGATACTGACGCGGATATTCGTTTTATCCGTCGATTAAAACGCGATATTGAAGAGCGCGGCCGTACAACTGAAATGGTGGTGAATCAATATCTCTCGACTGTCCGCCCCATGCACCTGGAGTTTGTGGAACCTTCCAAACGTTACGCCGATGTGATCATCCCTGAAGGCGGGTTGAACGAGGTAGCCATGGACATGGTGATTGCCCGGATCGAATCCCTGCTGAAGGAAGAAGCTAACAACTGATTGATGAAAAAACTGACCGGTTGGAGGTTAACGGTCGTGCGTGTGTTGGTCCTCCTGTTGGTTGTTGGACTGACAGTATTTCTGTTTATAAATCGTGACCGGGTGAAGGAACTGGAAGCGCTGGGTTACCCCGGTGTTTTTTTAGTATCTCTTCTGGCCAACGCCACACTCATCCTGCCGGTGCCTGGGGTTTTATTTACCTCTGCGATGGGAGCGGTTTTTAATCCCTACCTGGTGGCTTTAGCCGCAGGGACTGGCGCGACGCTTGGGGAACTCACCGGTTATATGGCAGGCTTTAGCGGGCAGGGAGTGATAGAAAATCGCAAGTGGTATGACAAGGTTACTTCATGGATGACAAAATACGGCGGGATTACCGTCTTGGTATTGGCTTTTATCCCTAACCCGGTTTTTGACATCGCCGGTATGGTGGCAGGGGCTTTACGTATGCCCATGTGGAAATACCTGATCTTCAGCTGGATCGGAAAAGTGGGGAAAATGCTGCTTTTTGCGCTGGGTGGGGCTGAATTATTTAATCTATTTTTGTGAAATGAAATAGGATGTCGAGTTCTTGTGGGTGGAGCTTACTTACAAAAAAAACGGGACAATAATTTGTCCCGTTTTTTTTGTAATCGGTAACTATTAATCAGAGAGCCAGTCGATCTTCAATTCCTTTAACTTTTGGAGGGACGGTACGCCTTCCAAATTCCACCCCAGTATTCCATAATGTTGATCGATGGCCATCTCAAGCTCTGCTTCGTTGACCGCAGTCCCAGCTGAAGGTCCGGCACCTTTCAGCGGCACAAAGAATTTTGCAGGCAGTTTATCGTCTTTTCGTGTGAAACCCTCGCGGAGGTTAAAGACCCGTAGCATATTGATGCGCCGTTCACCAGCCTGCAATAGTTCCTCCAGTGTTACGTCCCAACCTGTCGCGGCTTGCACGAGTTCCACAGTCTCTTTCGGGCCGTAAAGCGTCCAGGCTGGTCCCCAAACAAACTGACAAACGGTCAGGGTATCAAGCAGGCTGTAGAAAATGTGTGACAGCGTGCCGAATTTTACTTTTTCAGATCCAAAAGAACCTGCTGGAGGAGCATTAGTTAACCCCATCAGCGCCAGGCGCTCCAGGTACAATTCGGCAGTTCCCTCTTCGTACATCCAATCATGTTCACTTGACTGATGATCAGCCCCGAATGCATTTACCGCATAAATTAGCGCAAGTGATTTCTTGACCTGCGGCATGTGGGCGGGGGCTTCCTGGTTCTTTACTGTGATCAGGCACTTCTCAGCTTCCGGACCCCATTTTTTGGCCACGCGGGCTGATCCTAACGAAAGCAATTCGCCAAACGGGGTAGATTTGTTGACGATCTGTTCCAGCAATGTGAGCATGGCCTTGGTATTGCCGAACTTAAGCTCGATACCGCCGGTTTCCTTCTTAGTGATAATGCCTTTTTCGTAGCATTCCATAGCGAAGGCGATCGTTGCTCCGCAGGTGATGGTATCCACCCCAAAATCGTTGCAGATCTGGTTGGCATAACTGATCGCGACCAGGTCATCAATACCGCAATAACTGCCGAATGTGCCAATGGTCTCGTATTCCGGACCGCCAAAAACAGGTTCCACCTTGAGGCCATCTTTTTCACCTTCCACCACGCGCTTGCAACGCACTGCGCATGAGAAGCAGGTATCGTTGTTTTTCAGGATTGTTTCGGTCATTGTTTCACCGGTAATGCTGGCAACGCCTTCGAACTGACCTTCCGTGTAATTACGGGTAGGAAATGTTCCCGCATCGTTTTGGTATCCGACTACACTCGCGGTGCCATGATTGGCAAGACCTTCCACATCAGGGTTGTTCTTCACATCTTTTGCACCCTGCCTGGCGAGTTCAAGGATCTTTTTCGGGTCGGCTGCTGTTACTTTTGCAGTTCCTCTGACCGCGACCGCTTTCAAATTTTTGCTGGCCATGACGGTTCCCATACCTGTGCGGCCATTATTGCGGTTAACCATATTGACGATACTGGAGAAAAGCACCCCTTTCTCAGCAGCTGGACCAACCTGTGCGATTTGTGCTTTCGGATCACCCAATTCGTCCTTCAACATTTTGTCGACCACTTTGGTTGATTTTCCCCACAGGTGAGTGGCATCTCGGAGTTCGGCTTTTCCGGTGTGAATCCAGAGGTAAACTGGTTTATCAGCCTTTCCTGAGATCACAATTCCATCAAATCCAGCGAATTTAACCTCAGCCGGGAAGAAACCACCAGCCTGAGAATCACCAATACCACCACTCATAGGAGATTTCGCATTCACACAAATTCGGCTCTGACCGGAGACGGGCAGCCCTGTCACCACGGAACACATGAAGGTGAGGATGTTATCCGGAGAGAGCGGATCAGTTCCGGGTTTCACACCTTTCAGAATGTAATAAAGCCCCATGGCACCTCCCCCCATGTAAGTGCGATAGAATTCCTCGGGGGGGTTCTCGACGGTCAATTCTCGATTGGTGAGATTGACGTGCAGGATATTACCAGTGTATCCAAATGGCATTTTGTCCTCCAGGGTCTATTTTTGTATAATGAAAAACTCTTACGGATGTCAAGTATAATTTTACAGAACAATTGGTAAAATTCAATCAAAAAGGATGATGGAATTTTGTGAAGGTGCGCATTTCATTCGTCGGTAAAGTCCAGCAATACGCGGGTGATGAAAGCTTTATCCTTCAATTACCGGATACAGCTGATGTCACAGACCTGTTCAGGGAATTGACCAGGCAGAAACCGGCATTAAGTGAAATTATGCGCTTTTTGTTTGTCTCTGTGAACCAGGTGATGGCTCCCCGCAACCGCATCCTTAAGGATGGAGACGAGGTTGCGCTTTTTTTCAGGATGGGTGGGGGATAACGAATTTTATTAGACGATCTAATAAATTACGCACAGGCCAGCCGATAAGCCGCATTCTGTAACCCGGGAAGGTATGCGTAGTGCACGGTTCCCGGGCCGATGGTCATCTCTCTAGGCCGAATGTCACCATCCAGCTCATGCAGCCCACCCGAGACTCATAAGAAAACGGGCCGTTTCCCGCCGCCGAAGCGGACATGGTCTCTGCTTGGCCTTGCTCCAGTCAGGGGTTGCCTGGCCGCCGCATTACTGCGACGCCGGTGGTCTCTTGCACCACCTTTTCACCCTTGCCCTTTCGGGCGGTATGTTTCTGTGGCCCTGTCCGGCAGGTTTTCCCGAAGGATCCCCGCCCCGGGTGTTACCCGGTGACCTGCCTTGTGGAGTGCGGACTTTCCTCGACGTTGATCGCTCAACGCCGCGACCATCTGGCCGGCCTGTGCGCTTCATCATACCCCGTACACAGCGCGTCGTCAATAACCGGAAAAATGGTTTTATAATTACCCGCACAGATCATTCAACTGTCGCGGTCAATTTGCCGCGCTAATTTTGAACATATGAGGTGAGCATGAGAAAACCATTTGTGGCAGGAAACTGGAAAATGAACAAGAACGTGGAACAGGCGAGTGCACTTGTGCAGCAGTTGTTGCCGGGGTTGCAGCAGGTGCCTGAAGTTGAACGGGTTATATGCCCGCCTTTCACCTCGTTGATGATCCTTTCCGCGCAGCTAACAGGAACCGGGGTGGGGATAGGCGCTCAGAACATGCATTGGGCTGAATCAGGCGCTTTTACCGGTGAAGTCTCTCCGCAAATGGTGCGGGAGTTTTGCGATTATGTGATTATCGGTCATTCTGAACGCCGCGCGTATTTTGGTGAAACAGATGAGATCGTGAATATGAAGCTCAAAGCCGCTCTGGCTCTTGGGCTGGTCCCCATTGTGTGCGTTGGTGAAACTTTGGCAGAATATGAATCTGGTCAGACCAGCGCGGTTGTAACGCGCCAGGTACTCGAGGGATTGAAAGGGATCGAACCCACCACTGCCTCACTGGTTGTGATCGCGTATGAACCGGTTTGGGCGATAGGTACAGGCAAGGCAGCCACAGCTGAAGGGGCAAATGCCGTGCTCCGCGATCACATCCGTCCAGCGCTGGCGCAACTGTTTGGTTCCGGTCTGGCGCAGAACCTGCGCATCCTTTACGGTGGTTCTGTTAACGGCAGCAATGCCGCAGAGTACTTTACCCAACCCGAAATTGATGGTGCCCTGGTGGGAGGTGCAAGCCTGAAAGTGGAAGAATTCATCAAGATCGTGGAAGCTGCACGTCCTTAATTGACCATAAAAGACCCGGGATTTCCCCGGGTCTCTTTATGCTATGCAGTGCCAAACTGCCGGTCTCCGGCATCACCCAGGCCGGGCAGGATGTAACCAACCTCATTGAGTCGCTCGTCCACGGCTGCCAGGTAGATGGGTACCTCCGGGTGAGCGGCGGTCATCGCCGCAATCCCTTCAGGCGCACCGATCACCCCGACAAACTTGATTTTTTTCACTCCCCAGCGTTTCAGCACATCAACGGTTGCAGTGGCAGACCCTCCGGTAGCCAGCATGGGATCCAGGATCAGGCAGACGGATACAGTCGGCTCGGTAGGGAGTTTGTTGTAGTACTCAACTGGTTTTAAGGTGTTTTCGTCGCGGTAAAGTCCGATGTGCCAGACCTCGGCGCTCGGCATCAGTTCCCAAAATCCCTCGACCATTCCCAATCCGGACCTCAAAATAGGGACCAGTCCCACTTTTTCGCGAAGGACCCGGCACTTTGTAATCGCAAGCGGTGTGGTCACATCCACTTCTTCAGTCAACAGGTCTGCGGTAGCTTCGTAAGCCAACAGACCGGCGATCTCGCGTACCAGTTCACGAAACTTCTTGGGTTCTGTATTTGTGTCTCGCAGTTTGGCTAGTTTATGTGCCACCAACGGGTGAGGGGAAACAAAAACGTTGGACATAAGAACTCCTTAAGATTTTTTTAATTATAGCGCCATTTGCTGCTCGAGGTATTTAATTTCCGTTCTCGAGTGAGGTGCATTAGAACAATAATTCGCCCTGAAAGTGTATAATGAGGACTATGCCAAATGATGATCGCGTGATGAGCCCGAACAAGAAACCGGATGACCGCATGGACCTTTCACTGCGACCGGCGTATTTGAAAGAATTGATCGGTCAGGACCAGGTACGCAAGAACCTGGAGATTCTGATCGCTGCGGCCAAAGGGCGTAAAGAGTGCCTGGATCACGTCCTGTTCTACGGTCCTCCGGGACTGGGAAAAACTACGCTGGCGTACATCCTGGCAAACGAGATGGGGGTGAACATCAAGATCACTTCCGGACCCGCCATCGAACGCACCGGCGACCTGGCTGCCATTCTGACCAACCTGCGCGAGGGAGATATCCTCTTTATCGATGAGATCCACCGGTTGGGTCGATCGATCGAAGAGGTATTGTATCCCGCCATGGAAGATTTCTCGCTGGATATTATTATCGGTAAGGGACCTTCTGCGCGTTCGCTGCGCTTGAAATTACCGCGTTTTACCACGATCGGTGCCACCACCCGCCTGGCTCTGGTTACAGCCCCGTTACGGGCGCGATTTGGCGCGGTGTACCGGCTCGATTATTACGATCAGCCGGCGATGCAGGAGATCGTCAGGCGTGCGGCGGGTCTGATGACCGTTACCTCTGACGAGAGCGGTGTGGAGGAGATCGCACGGCGGGCACGCGGTACTCCGCGCGTCGCCTTGCGCCTGCTCAGACGTGTGCGTGATTTCACCCAGGTTAGATCAGATGGGATCATCACCCGGGAATCCGCCACCCAGGCTTTGGACCTGTTGGCAGTGGACGAAATGGGTTTGGATGAGGTCGACAGGCGGGTATTACGAACCATAATTGAAAAATATGGCGGCGGGCCGGTTGGGCTTGCCACGATCGCCGCCTCGATCAGCGAAGAAGCAGACACCATTATGGACGTAGTAGAGCCTTATCTATTGCAGCTCGGATTTATCGATCGAACTCCACAAGGGAGGATCGCTACACCACTCGCTTACGAACATCTGCACATCGTGAATAATCCCAAAGAAAACCAGCCGCGATTGATCCCCTGAGTATGCTGACCTCTGATTTCGATTATCTTCTCCCGCTTGAGCGCATCGCTCAAACGCCGCTTGAACCCCGTCATAATTCACGCCTGATGGTTGTGCACCGAAATGAGGATACCCTTACTGACAGCGTATTCCACCAGTTAGGATCGCACTTGCTTAAAGGAGACCTTTTAGTGATCAACCAGACGCGGGTCATTCCGGCCCGCCTTTACGCCCGAAAAATAACAGGTGGAAAGATCGAGCTCCTACTATTAAAACAAATTGAAACAGGAGTTTGGGAAGCGCTGGTGGGGGGAAAAGGCTTACGGAAAGGAGTGATCGTATCTGTTGAAGGTGGACCTGAAGTGGAGATCATCGAAGAGCTGGAAGGCAGCCAGCGCACCATCCGCTTTCTGCAGCCAGCGGACACACAACTTTCCCGCATCGGTCAGATGCCCCTGCCGCCTTATATACATGAAAAACTTCACGATCCTGAACGCTACCAGACTGTTTATGCCGCAATCACGGGTTCAGCCGCTGCGCCGACCGCAGGGTTGCATTTTACCCCCTGGTTGATCGACCAACTGGAGGCACAGGGGGTCCGATTCGCCAGGGTGACACTGCATGTTGGATTGGACACATTCGCACCGGTTAATGAGGAAGATCCTCTTGAACACCGCATACACACGGAGTGGTGTGAACTTGATGCAGCCACGGCTGAGCAGGTGAACCAGACCAGGGCAGCTGGAGGCCGGGTGATCGCGGTGGGCACGACCAGCGTGCGCACATTGGAAAGTGCTGCGGCATTAAACGGAAGAACCGGTCAGGTGGAACCTTATCGTGGACAAACCGGCCTTTTCATCCTGCCGGGTTATGAATTCAAGATCATTGATGGCATGATCACGAATTTTCATTTACCGCGTTCAACATTATTGATGCTGGTGAGCGCATTCGCCGGTAGAGAGCGAATTTTGAATGCCTACCATGCGGCTATCGACCGCGGGTATCGTTTTTATTCCTTTGGTGATGCCATGTTAATTCTGTGACCTCATCATGCTGAAAGATATGACTTTTGAAACACTGGAAAAAGAGATCATCACCTGCCGGAAATGCCCGCGCCTGGTAGAATGGCGCGAAAAAGTCGGTGTGGTCAAACGGCGCGCTTTCCGGGATGAGGATTACTGGGCAAAACCTGTTCCAGGATTTGGTGATCCGGATGCACGTGTGTTGATACTGGGTCTGGCACCCGGTGCACACGGCTCAAATCGCAGCGGGCGCATGTTCACTGGTGATGATTCCGGGAATTTTCTTTACCCGGCTCTATATCGCGCCGGTTTCGCCAACCAGGCGAATGCGCGATCCATTAATGATGGTCTGGTACTGAACCAAGTCTTCATAAGCGCGGTTTGCCGCTGTGTTCCACCTGATAATAAACCGGCATCTGATGAGATCCAAGCCTGCCGCATATTCCTTGAAATTGAACTGGATCTATTGACGCAATTAGTCGGGATCGTCGCGCTGGGAAAGATCGCTTTTGATGCCATTCAAAGGATGTATTACACGCCAAACGATTCGAATGGATCAATACGTTTTGGTCATGGTGCTTTGTTAGAAGGAAATAATGAAAAACCCTGGATACTGGGGTCTTATCATCCCAGCCGGCAGAATACTCAAACCGGCAGGTTAACCCAACAGATGTTCGATCAAATCTGGAACAAAGTCAATCAGTTATTGGGATAACACTTACTTGCGGGTCAGGAACCACGCCCGGTTTGAGGTGCTGGTAAGGGGAGCCAACGGGTTCAAACTGCCGACCTTATCCACAACATGCAACCCGGCATACTCAAGGCTTGCTTCGATCTCTTCTATTGAAAAAGCACGTTCAACAAAAGTCTCTTCAAACCGTTCCCACAAGGTACCTGCTTTGATGAACCAGGTAATGCGCAGCTGGGCCAGGTTCTTCTCGAAATCGAACTTCGTGCTGTGCAATTCCAGTAGATCTGTGGTTTCCTGTTGAATGAGGCTGCGTTCCTTTTGCCAGTATACGGCCAGACCATAGATCGTGTTCATGTCGAACAAAAACCAGCCATTTGGTTTTAATGAACGGGCAATGCTATTGAAAGCGGATTGCAGGTCATTCTGGGTAGTGAGGAAGTTCAAACTATCAAACCAGCAGGTGACCATGTCAAATTCGTTCTGGTAATCAATGAAGCGCATGTCCTGTTTGACATAATTGACTTTAACATCATCCTGTTTGGCCCGATGTTTTGCCAGACGAAGCATTTCGTCTGAGAGATCCACGCCGGTGACCGCCCAGCCTTTTTTTGCCATTTCCACGCTAAAACTGCCTTCTCCACAGGCAACATCGAGCAATTTTTTTGTACCATTTGTCGGGATCTTGTATTTTTTTATAATGGAAGGAAGGATCGCAGCCATTTCCTGAGAAAAACCGGGATATTTACCCCTGGCATATATTCTGGCAAACCGGTCAAACATGATTCCCTCGCTTATGCTGTGATTGAACAATATTCACTGCCTTGACCTGATTTTTACCACACAAATTTTGATTTGACTATGATTCCTTCAGTATTGCCAGGTTGGTTAAATTAAAGACAGCGGTGAGCACCGCTGTCTTTTACGATATCCGGTGATTAATGGTTCTTCAGCGCTGACCATCCGGCGTAAGTGGCGGTTTCGCCCAGTTCAGCTTCTATGCGCAGCAACTGGTTGTACTTCGCCACACGATCTGAGCGAGCCGGTGCGCCGGTCTTGATCTGCCCGGTGTTGAGCGCTACAGCCAGGTCGGCGATGGTGGAGTCTTCGGTCTCGCCGGAACGATGCGAGGTGACAGCACGCCAACCGTTGCGGTGGCAAGTTTCAACAGCTTCGATCGTTTCGGTGAGTGAACCGATCTGGTTTACCTTTACAAGCAATGCATTGCAGGCTTCTTCCTTGATGGCGCGACGCACGCGTTCTGTGTTGGTAACCAGCAGGTCATCACCCACAATCTGCACTTTGTGGCCGATCTCTTTCGTCAGCAACTTCCAGGACTCCCAATCATCCTGGGCAAGCCCGTCTTCCAATGACACGATGGGATACTGTTTGATCCAGTTGATCCAGAATTCCACCATCTGTTCTCCGGTCAACTTTTTCCCTTCCTTGCGCAGGTTGTAGGTCCTGGTTTCTTCATCGAAGAATTCAGATGCCGCGGGATCCAACGCGATCGCCACATCTGTACCGGCTTTGAATCCGGCCTTTTCGATCGCCTCGAGAATGACTTCGACGGCTTCGTTATTGGCTTTCAACGGAGGCGCATAACCGCCTTCATCACCCACCAGGGTTACGTAACCGCGTGTTTTGAGGACGCCCTTCAGGGCGTGGTAGATCTCAGCACCCCAACGCAATCCTTCAGCAAAACTGGGTGCACCCAAGGGCATGACCATGAATTCCTGGGCATCGGTCGATTGCCATCCGGTGTGTGCACCGCCGTTCAGGATGTTCATCATCGGAACCGGCAGCACATGGGCATACACGCCACCAATGTAGCGGTAAAGCGGCAACCCGTAAGAATTGGCGGCTGCTTTTGCCACGGCCAGGCTGGTTCCCAGGATGGCATTAGCGCCCAAACGGGATTTATTTGGAGTGCCGTCCAATTCGATCAGCATCTGGTCAATGGCTTTTTGATCAGTGGCATCCCACCAGACCAGGTTCTCTGCGATCTCGCCGTTAACATGCTCTACCGCGTTCAATACACCTTTGCCGTTGTAACGCTGCTTATCCCCGTCGCGCATTTCCAGGGCTTCATGGATGCCTGTGGACGCACCGGATGGGACGATGGCTGAACCTTCTGATCCATCTTCCAGGATCACCCGAACTTCGATGGTCGGGTTACCGCGTGAATCGAGTACTTCAAGTGCTTCAACTACTGAGATTTCCATATCATTTTTCCTTTCAAAACGGATTGTATTTCCATTTATTCTTCAATTATCGGCTGTAAGTATACCGAATTCTCCCGGAAATAATAGAGGAAACCTGTTCACTTATTAAACAAAAGCACCTCCCTTTCTGGAACAGGGAGGTGCTGAACTGGCTTGGACTGCATTTCTATTTTTGGGTGTACAACAATGGGGGGTCCAGGTATTCGACCCCGGCTATTTCAGCTGCAGCGCGCATAAAAGAGAGGAACAACGGATGCGGGCGGGTAGGCCGTGAGAGGAACTCCGGGTGGAATTGTGTTCCGAGCATGAAGGGATGATCCTTGAGTTCCACTATCTCCACCAGGTTTTTATCAGGAGATAAACCTGAAAAAACCATGCCTTGTCTGGCAAATTGTTCACGGTACGCGTTATTGAATTCAAAACGATGGCGGTGGCGTTCTTCAACTTTTTTAACACCATACGCACGGGCTGCGATGGTTCCAGATTGCAGCATGCAGGGATACAACCCCAGCCGCATCGTCCCTCCCATATCTTTGATGTTCTGTTGATCGGGCATCAGGTCGATCACCGGATGAGCGGTGGCAATATCAAACTCAGAGGAATTAACCTGGTCGGTTTGCAGCACATGCCGGCCAAATTCCACCACCATCAACTGCATCCCCAGGCATAACCCGAAGTACGGCACCTTCTTCTCTCGCGCGTATTTCACCGCGATGATCTTTCCTTCGATCCCACGGTTGCCAAACCCGCCAGGTACGATGATCCCGCTGACTTTTTCAAGCGTATCCAGGCTCTTGCCCTTCTCCAGGTCAGTGGCATGCACCCATTTTAGATCCAGTTCGAGACCGAGGAATAATGCAGCGTGTTGAAGGGCTTCACGTACACTGATGTACGCATCGTGAAGCTCAACGTATTTTCCAACCAGGGCGATGGAGACTCTCGGTTTTTTGCGTTTGGTTTCGTTGATCAGCGTTTCCCAGCCGCTCCAATCCGGTTTAGCCTTGGGTTGGAGGCTCAACCTTTCCATCAGGTATTCTGCAACGTTTTCCTTCTCCAACAAAAGAGGGATCTCGTACAGAATGGGAGCCGTAGCCATGGGGATCACCGCACGTTTTTCTACGTCGCAAAACTGAGCGATCTTTTCACGAAGGTTTTCCTTGATCGGCCTGTCGCTGCGGGCTACGATCATATCAGGAGTAATGCCAATTGAGCGGAGCTCAGCTACAGAATGCTGAGTGGGCTTGGTTTTGATCTCGTCGGTAGCCCCAATATATGGCAGCCAGGTGACGTGAATGTAGGCTGTGTTTTCACGACCGAGGTCGCTCCTTAACTGGCGCAGTGCTTCGAGAAAGGGTAAACCTTCTATGTCTCCAACTGTGCCCCCGACTTCTACAATAACGATCTCCGCACCGGTCGATTTCGCAACCAGGCCGATGCGCCGTTTAATCTCGTTTGTGATGTGAGGGATTACCTGGATCGTTCCTCCCAGGTAATCACCGCGGCGCTCCTTGGCGATCACCTCAGCGTAGACCTGCCCAGTGGTGATGTTGCACACCCGGTTAAGCCGGATATCGATAAACCTTTCATAGTGTCCCAGGTCGAGATCGGTTTCTGCACCGTCATCCAATACGAATACTTCACCATGCTGATAAGGGCTCATTGTGCCAGGATCGACGTTGATGTAGGGATCCAGTTTTTGAACAGCGATCTTGAACCCTCTATCTTTTAAAATGCGCCCGATCGCTGCAGCAGTGACACCTTTGCCGACCGAACTGACAACACCGCCTGTTATGAAGATGTATTTGGTGTTCATGATCGTCCTCCTGTGTGGTCCTGGTTTAAGCGGCGAGGAGGGCAGTTGATCCTTGTCCTCCTCGAAATGGCTTAAAACTTATTTTTTGCAGCCGAAATGACCATTAGTGATCCTATTACCTTAAAAGTTTATCATATCTCGACTCAAGCGATAAAGAAAAACCATCCTTTCGGGATGGTTTTTTGAAGCTAGTTTGTTTGAACCTTGTTTTCCAGTGTGCGGGCGAGGATCTCTTCCTGTTCCGCGGAGCCAGTTTTACTCTTGCGGGTTTCCTGTTTTTGTTTGCGATCCTTGGCTTTTTCCATGGCCGCGCGCATGGCTAGTTCCATAGAGGTGGGCTCAGGTTCTGCGGTTTCGTTTATAGATTCCAGCAGGGCGGAATTATCTTCTTCAAAGGATTTTCGTGGTTTACGCCCGGGTTTTCGCTCACGTTTTGGAGCACCTGCGGGAGCAGAGTAAACTGGAGCGGAGGTGGTGACGGTTTTTTCCTCGACCTCTTTCTCGGGTTCAGGTTGAATGGCTTTCATGCTCAACTTGATCTGTTTCTTGCGCCTATTGACATCGATGACCTGAGCCTCGATTTCATCACCCTCTTTAACTACATCAGAAGGGACTTTGACGTAGCCGTGTGCCATTTCGCTGATGTGGACCAGTCCCGGTCTTTCCGCGCCGATTTCAACAAAAGCACCGAACTTTTCCAGTCTCACTACTTTGCCTTTGACTGTTTCGCCCACTTTGATTTCGCGCCATTCAAGATCTAGCGGCTTGATCATGGTCATTTCGATGCGTTGTTCGCCTTCTCTGCGGGTGATCTTTTTCACCCAAACATCGATCTCATCATCGACTTTGAGGATCTCATCCACTTTCTTGTTTTGTGTATCTTCCGGCGCGACGATCTGTGAAACATGAAGCAGCGCAGGTTTACCGATACCGATATCCAGGACCGCTCCCGCTAGGGTAACCTTCATCACCCTGGCTTTGAATAACATTTTTGGTTCAATACTGTTTTCTACTTGCGGTTCAACGGTCATGTCCATCGTTTTCTCTCTTATGTGTGTTTATTTGCGACCACAGATTATACCCCTTGCGGGGTTTATTTGTCAATTTGAAATCGTACATTGCTAGGTTGATTCATTATTGCCCGTTTACTAATAATTCAATGGCTTTATCAAGCTGCGGGTCGAGCCCTGCCTCGAAATCTTCTTCCGTTAGTTCAACTACGTAATCAGGTGTAAGGCCCACCTGGTGGATCTGCCGGCCTTTTGGAGTCAGCCAGCGGGCAATAGTGACCTTAACCGCACCCTGGTCATTATCAAGGGGTACCCAGTTCTGTACCGATCCTTTGCCGTAAGTGGTGGTTCCCACGATCAAACCGCGTTCGTAGTCCTGAATTGCCCCAGCAGCAATCTCTGATGCAGACGCCGATCCGCCGTTTACCAGCACGACCAGGGGAATCTCGGTGGCAAGCCCACCGGGGATGGCGTCAAAGGGGATTTCTTCGCCTGTGCCAAGTTTTTCGATCATCACTGTTCCGGAGGGAATAAATTGTGAAATGATCTCGATCGCGGTATCCACATAACCACCTGAGTTATCCCGCAGATCAAAGATCAATCCCTTTGGATTTTGAGCAAGCAATTCGGCAAGTGCGTTTTTCATATCTGCTGCGCTGTCTTCACCGAATGTAGCCAACGCTATGTAGCCTATATTCTCCTCCAGCATTTTACTTTCAATACTGGGTATGGTGATCTTTTCGCGCACGATCGTGAAATCCAACACTTCATCGGGATCATGCCGTTGGACGGTGAGAACAACCGTTGTCCCCTCCGGCCCAAGCACTGACTGTAGAACGATGCTGGGGTCTACATTTGTAACATCCTTGCCATCTACAGCTATGATCTCATCTCCTGGTTTTATACCGGCTTTTTCCGCTGGTGAACCTTCCATCGGGCTGATGATGGTCAGGTAATCCCCGCTTGAATCTACCCACGCGCCAATTCCAGTGTAGGTGCCATCAAGCGGCATCGTGGCCTGATCGTATTCTTCAGGTGTCATATAGCCTGTGTGCTGGTCGCCCAGTGAATCGAGCATTCCACGTATTGCCCCTTGCATCAACTTGAGATCATCCACCGGTTGATCAACAAATTGATTATGTACGATCTCCCAGGCTTCCCAAAACGGTTTGAACAATTGCTCCAGCTTTGAGTTGCCGGAGCTCACGCTGGTGGAGGTAGGTGGAATGGGGGTATCGATGACGGGTTTTTCGATCGGCGAAATGGTTTCAGTAGTTGTGGATGATGGGATCAACCATCCGGCTACTAGACCCCCGGCAAAGGACCCTGCCAGAAGGATAATAGAGACAAAAATGAGTATGACATTTCTTAGCGTGTGATTATTGTTCACTTGGCATCTCCTGCATCGCTGCTACCAGTATTCTGTTTAGTTTCTGAGCTGGCCTTTTGTTGAAGTTTTTCTACACTACTTGCCAATTCCTGCATCTTTGAATTTTCATACCAGAAGGGATCTTTTAATGTTTTACCTGCTGACCGTATCGAGGCGATCCAACCTGTTTTTTGATCTGTTTCTTTGTTCTTCAATTTTGAAAACAGGCTCACATAAAGAGAAATAATCAGTAAAATGAGCAGGATGATCAGAACCCATCCAAAAGAAGAGATCTGGCTACCCATACAATATACTCCCCGTGTGCCGGCCGTTGACCGGGATCACATCCGGTAGGTCTGATACTGTGACTATGGCTGCGTCTGCATATGGCGAGCGGATCTCGGTGCCTACCTGGATGGTAAAGAAACCCATTTCACTGGCAGTTTTTAAGTTGCGTGCCGAGTCATCGATGACGACACATTTTCCAGGATCCACAATCCCGCTGAGTACCAACGCTTTTTGAAAGGCTTCAGGTAAGGGTTTGCAATAAGGGGTGATCCGCAAAATATCAATGATCTCTTCGAAAAAACCTTCCAAACCCAGCGCGGATAGGACGCTTTCGGCGTGTTTACGGCTGGCGTTGGTAAAGATGAGTTTGCGCTCCGGATACATGGACATGGTCTCGATCAACATTACATCTCGACGTAAATAACGGTCAAGCGGTACATCGTGAACGTAATCAAGGAATTCTTCCTCGTTGATCCCGTAGAGAGCGCTCAACCCGCGCAGGGTGGTTCCATATTCCTGAAAAAGCGATTCGCGCAGGTTTTTTACCTTATCTGGATAGATACCCAGTTGTTCTATGATGTAGCTATCCATCCGATCGCCAATCGCCTGCCAGATCCCGCTCGTCGAAGGATAGAGTGTATCATCCAGATCAAAGAACATTGCCTCAAAACTCATAGCGATTAGTATACCCTTAAATATTTGCCAGATGCCTGTTTGACATCTGCGAATGGCGGTGGGATATAATTCAAAGCATGTCAATCAATATTCTTCCTGATGAAGTGGCTTCACAGATCGCTGCTGGAGAGGTGGTGGAAAGACCCGCTTCTGTGGTAAAGGAGTTGCTGGAGAATACGATTGACGCCGGGGCAGACCGTATTGTGATCCGAGTTGAAGAGGCCGGCCGAAAATTGATCGAAGTCAGCGACAATGGAGCAGGTATTCCAACCGCGGAACTTTCTTTGGCAGTTGCCCGGCATGCGACCAGCAAACTGCGCTCCGCTGAGGATCTTTTTCGCATTCGTACACTGGGTTTCAGAGGTGAAGCACTGGCATCCATTGGGTCGGTTTCCAGAATGGTCATTCAATCCAGGCAGCCAGATCAAACTGCCGGCGCGAAAATCGTAATTGATGGTGGTAAAACTATTTCTCAGGAACCCGCCGGAGGAATTCCAGGAACCTTAATCCAGGTAAGGGATCTTTTTTACAATACACCGGCCCGGTTAAAGTTCCTCAAGCGAGACTTAACAGAAAAACAGCAGATAGATGGATTGGTTACCCGTTACGCGCTGGCTTATTCAGATAAAGCGATCCATCTTTCTGAGGATGGTAAACCGGTTCTGCAAACAGCGGGAGATAGTGATCGCAGGGCGATTCTGGCTCAACTACATGGTAGCGAGCTCGCCCGCCAGTTACTTGAAGTTGTTTTTGAAGAGGATGGGATTCGCATAGATGGTTTCATCAGCCCCATCTCCATCAACAGATCCAACCGCAAAGACATTACTTTTTTCGTTAATGGACGGTGGGTTCAGGATACTGCTTTGATCACGGCACTGATGAAAGCGTATCAATCCTTTCTGATGGTAGGACGCTACCCGATGGCGGTACTCTTTCTGGAAATTACTCCGGAAGATGTGGATGTCAATGTTCATCCGGCAAAAGCTGAGGTGCGATTCAGGCAGCCTGATGCAATATTTACTTCGGTGCAACGCGCCGTCAGGCGTGCGTTGATGTCCTACTCTCCGGTACCTCAAATTTCACCCACGTACTGGCACACCGGAACCGAGCATGCCTATTCAGGAAATCCCGGTCCTTCCTGGGATCAAATCTCTCAGCGCCAGAGCCTGGGCGGGCAATACACCGGTGTGGATCAGCCGGAAAAAGGGACTGAGCAGCCACTAACACCACTTTTAATGGATAGGATCCCCATCCTACGCCTGGTCGGTCAGATCGGAGCAACATACCTGGTTGCAGAAGGTCCAGATGGACTTTACCTGATCGATCAGCACGCTGCCCATGAACGTGTTTTATTCGAAAAAATGTTGGCGATGAAGGGGAACATTCCCTCACAGTCATTACTGGAGCCGCTCATCGTTCAACTGCCACCTCAATCCGCCAGGCAGCTGCAGGAAAACCTTCCGGTCATGCAGATGATCGGTTTTCACCTGGAGGAGTTTGGGGTGAATACGTTCCGTCTTACCGCCATCCCTGCAGTATTTGCGCACAAAGATCCCCGGGCAGCCATTCGCAGCGTTGTGGAAGACTTTGAAGAAGATGAAACACCCTTACAGGGGATGTTGGAAGAGAAACTGATCGCCAGAATCTGTAAACGGATGGCCGTAAAAGGCGGGGCGGTGCTTTCAATGGAAGAACAACAGGCGTTAGTGCAGGATCTTGAAGCGTGTTCCGCTCCGCGCACCTGTCCACATGGCCGGCCCACCATGATACATCTTTCAGTTGATTTGTTGGAAAGGCAATTCGGACGGCGTGGAGCGCGTTCCAGCTGAACCGACATTCTTATCCAGTTGAGATCACCCCAACAATGCCAGGTAGCGCTTCTGCCACATCCTCGCGGATGACCACATCCGCGTGCTTATCCATGTAAGTAGGTGAATAATTGATCACGATGATCTTCCCGCCGTTACGGTAAACATCATAAGGTAGCGAAGAAGCAGGGATCACTTCCAGTGATGAACCAACGACGATCATCAAATCAGCCAGCCTGACCTCGTTGCTGGCTTGCTGCCAAGCGTTCAGCGGCAGCGCTTCTTCGTACAAAGTAATATCCGGTTTTATAATCGCACCGCAGTGCGTGCAATAAGGGATTTGCCCGGTAATGATCTCATCAATGACGCCATCCGGGTCGCTGGTGGGCTTTTGGCATGTCGGACAATGAAACTGCTCCATGGAACCGTGCAGCTCGATCACGTAACCTGAACCCGCTTTCTGATGCAGACCGTCAATATTTTGGGTAATGACCGAATTGATACGGCCAAGTTGTTCCAACTGGAATATCGCATGGTGGGCTGGATTTGGAACTGCCTGCTTTGAAGCCTGGAGCAGTGGCCTTAGCCAGTGGAAAAAGCGGTCGGGATGGTATCTGAAAGCGGTCAATGAAGCGACCAGCATTGGGTCATTCTTCTGCCATAAGCCTGTGCTGGTGCTGCGAAAATCCGGTATCCCTGAAGGGGTCGATATCCCTGCTCCAGTAAAAACAACTGCGTGATGGGATTCCTGGATCAACCTTGCCGCTACATGATAAAAATCAGCGACCGGATCTGTCATGCACCTGCTCGTGAGGTGATCATTTTACTTAATTCATTGATCTGTGTGGCAAATAAACCATCCGGTTGAATTTTGATCAGCGGTAGGTACTTCTGATTTGCCTGGAAAACCTGTTCAGGGACCGGCGGAACCATTAAGCGGACTGGGTTACCCGGGAGCATTTTAGAAACCTGTTCTGCAGTTAATAGTAGATCGGAGCGGATGTGATTATATAAAACCACGTCGATATTCCTGGTAGTTCTTGCCGGTTCAAATTGGATATTGCCCAATAAACGACGCGTACGCAAAACATTAGATGGAAAACCATCTGTAAGCACCAGCAGCTGGTTGCAAACCGAGCAGATCTCATCAAATCCGGGCAGGAAAGGATCTCCGATATCGAGCACGATCAATGGATTATCTTCACTCAATGTGTCGATCAGTTTTAAGGTTTTTTCTGCAGTTTCGAGAAATGGGATTTGACGCGTTTTATTGGAGGCCATTAACAGGCGAACGCCGAATGAAGTATGCACAGCGTACCTTTCCACTGCTTCAGTGGTGATCTCTGCGGTTGGCAGCGAAAGAAGTTTCTCAAGGCCATAAGAATCAGCGATATCCAGTTCAATCCCCCAGGAACCCATTCCCGGTTTCAATTCAACCGCCACAGTTTCATCTTTCGTGATCGCGTTGATGCCGATTGCCAGGTTGAGTGCAAGTGTAGAAACACCCAGTCCACCTTTGCACCCTGTGACGCCAACGATAAAACCTGCCTTTTTCTCAGGAATGGCCGGCAATGGTTTGGTGGACCTTGCCAGCAGCGATTTGACATGCGCGCTCAGTTCAGCCGGATGAACCGGTTTGGTCAGGTAGTCATCTGCGCCGGCATCGTATCCTGCTACCTTGTCATCCACCTGACTCTTCGCGGTGAACATAAGAATCGGGATCTGGGCTGTTACCGGGTCGTTGCGGATTTCGCGCGCAACACGATAACCGTCCACGACCGGCATCATAATATCCAGAACTATCAGATCCGGGAGTTCTTTCTTTGCCATGGAAATTGCCAATTCACCTGTATTAGCAGCGGAAATAGCAAATCCCTGCCGCTGGAGCATTACTCCGATCAGTCGCAATGTTTCAAGGTCATCATCAACGATGAGGATCTTTTCTGGCATTCCAGCCTCCCTTCTTAATCATTGTCAGTCTAGCATAATCTACTATCCAGTTCAAGTAGTAAATCGATGCAACAATGGTCAATTTGTAAATGCTATAATCACATTATGGTGATGGAAACTTTTTTATCCACACTGAAGGACGAATGTGGATTAGATTTGGAAAAGAGCCTGCTCGTTGGTTTTTCCGGCGGGCCTGACTCATTGTGTTTACTATATTTGTTACTGGAAAATGGTGCCAGGGTTCATGTTGCTCATCTTGATCACGGGTTGCGAGGGTCATCGGCTATTGAAGCTGACCAAGCGCGACAACTTTGCCTGGAGCTTGGTGTACCCTGCGCAGTAAAAAAGTTGGACGTGGCGGGTTACGCTGCCGTCCATCATGTTTCCATAGAAGAGAGCGCTCGTCTCCTGCGCTACCAGTTCCTTTTTGATGAAGCTGTTCGCAACCATGATCAGGCAGTTCTTGTCGGTCACAACGCCAATGATCAGGTGGAAACGGTTCTGATGCATTTATTGCGCGGTTCCGGATTGAGCGGATTGGCTGGGATGCGCCACATTCTGCTGCCAAATCCGTGGAGTGATGATATTCCTCTTGTTCGGCCGTTGTTAAAATATGACCGCGGGGCGATCGATCAAATATTACAAGAACGCGGTCTCCAGCCGGTACTTGATGCATCCAATACGAACACGGCCTTCTTTCGAAACCGTATTCGCCAGGAGTTGCTGCCCATCCTTGCAACTTATAACCCGCAGATACGCCGGCGACTGACAAACATGGCGGAAGTGATCGCGGTTGAGGACGATTATCTGTCAAATGAAGTGAATAAAGCCTGGTCTGTTGTAATACTGGAGCAGGGAGAAAAATACCTGGTTTTTGATCGTGACAAAACGAGTGGGTTGCATCCAGCATTGTTGCGTCGCGTGCTGCGTCGTGCGATCAGCTGGATGGATGGTAATCTGCGTGACATCGAATTCTCGGTCATCGACCGGGCAGTGGAATTTTGTAAAAAACCTTCGCAAACAAACCGGGTCGACCTGCGTGGGGGTATAGAGTTTTTCATTTACTTTAAGGATTACCTGGTAATGGCCTGCGAGAACGACCCAATTCACCAGATCTGGCCTCAAATAACAGACTTATGCGATGTTGAAATACCGGTTCCGGGAAATTTGCAGCTCAATGCCTATTGGAAGATCATTGCTTCAAAAAGATCAAGCTATATTCCAGCAGCTGACCGGATGATCGCCCAGTTGGATGCGCAAAAAATGAAGGGGTCAGCGACAATTGGTCGGGTAAAACCGGGAGACCGATTTGCCCCTTTTGGTTATGACGGAAAAATCAAGAAGGTGGGAGATTTCTGGACAAGTGAAGGGCTACCTGCTCGAGCCAGGCAAAACTGGCCTATCGTGAGAGCTGGGGGTGAGATCATCTGGATTCCAGGTTTCCGCATNNGCAGTTTCATACTTACCTCACGCCATTGGATCTTGGAGACCCCCATTTTTTGGCGCAAGGTGTCTTTATCCATTCCGGAACGCCAATCATTTAACGCACTTGTCCAACGGCACATATCAAAAGAAAGATGTTTATTGATCCCGGCAGCGCTGCTGATATCTTCAAGTAGGTATTCGAGCCGGCGGGGTGACCAGGGGAAGACCTGGTCAACAGGTTTATATTGTGCGAGATACTCTTTGTAAGTTTCGACCCAGTCCGCGTCAAGTGTAATATTGCGCTCTTTGTATCGACTGCCGCTGGCAGAGTATCGTACAAAGAGGCGCGGACTTTTGGGGCTGTCAAGGGCGATGTGATTCAGATTAAGAGCGAGGCACTCGCCTTTTTTAATTCCAGTGAGCAGGAGGAGACTGAGCAGAGTGTAAGGCCGCGCATCCGGTTTGGCACCGCAGCGTATGGTCCGTGCCGCCTCCAGAACCCGTTGTTCCTCCTCAGGGGTTAAGACCAGGGGGAGGGGGCTGATGACCGATTTCTGCAATACTTTTTCAGATGGATCAGTTGGGATACGTCCGGATTGTGTAAGCCAGCGGAAGAAGGATTTAATGGAGGTGATCCGGCGAGAGAGACTCTTTGGGCTGCAGGGCACATTACGTTCGTGCTGCAACCAATCCAGGAAACGGTTGATGTCATTGGTAGTGATGTTGCCAATGGTCGTATCAGGTGAAAAATAACCTGCAAAAAGATTCAGATCACCGAGAAAGGCTTTTACTGTAAACTGTGAGCGACCTTGATCGTGTAGAAACATTTCCCATGAGCGGATCGCCGGGTGGAAGGTGGTATCAGCTGTGATGTGTATTTCAGGAAAAGCGTCCATATTTTCCTTCTTTCATATTAGGTTTCGTGTAGCCTTATATCAATGAGTGTACAATTATTTACACACTTTGTCAACCATTAGTTTTGGATATTATACGGGTAGATCGCCTGGCGGATGATCTCAGCGATGGCTTCGTTGTCAGGGATAACGACCATCGCACCTGTAGCGGGGACGGTGTAGTGGGTGACGTCATCTTCAGAGATTGCAAAGCGCTGCAGCGTCTCTGGTTGATCAATGATCCTTACGGCGAGAGGGAGCATTTT
>MTKZ01012941.1_pt1 | contig 32888 bp, 17 predicted proteins | sample 1042781 | NCBI WGS metagenome assembly MTKZ01 (sample SAMN06212207, study PRJNA360539) | anaerobic digester metagenome | biome: Wastewater treatment plant; material: sludge; isolation source: anaerobic digester fed with sludge from wastewater treatment plant | place: Denmark: WWTP Viborg ...
AGAAGGGGAGGCGCCATCCGAGGGTGAAGGTGAAGGGGAAGGAGAAGTGGGCCCTGAAGGCGAGGTCGAAGGGGAACCTGAAGGAGAAGGCGAATCTCCTGAGGAAGGAGAAGGGGAGCCTGTTGAAGGAGAGCCCGAAGAAGGGGAACCTGTACTGTATGTGGTTCTCTATATGCAGTCGGAAGGTGAAGGGGTTACAGATCCTTCTGTAGAAGATTCACCCTGGTCCTATCCGTATCTGTCCTGGGTGTTGGTCAGTGCGATTCCGGAACTGGGATGGAAGTTTGACCATTGGGAAGACGATTTGGAAGGTTCTGAAAATCCCACGTATGTGTTGATGGATAGTGTTGAGAAGACCGTGACCGCCGTGTTTGTGCCTGACACGGGGTACAAGGCCTATCTGAAATCCACGTCCGGAAAAGGGCGTGTTGCGTCGGGGAATTGAATATGACTGGGAAAACGGAAATGAGTAGTGACAGCCGTCCCATGCGGAAAAGGCTGAAAAATCCGTCATCCATGCACTATTTTATGTCGTCTCTGTTACTGTGGACACTGTGCGTAATGGCGGCGGTTTCTTCCCGGGCGGAAGTTACCGTGAACATTTCCGGCCCCGGCGGCAATTTGAAGCAAAGCCTGCCGGATGGAGGGGGCGCGTTTGCTCTGGACTTGCCCCTGACGAAAAACGCCGTGAACAATATTTCCGTGACGGCATCGGATATCCATGGCAACCTCGCACAAAAGGACTTGAGCATTACCCAGGTGTCCCTGGACAACGTGGTTATTTCGGAATTCACTTCTGAACCGCTTTCTGTAGAACGGATTGAGCAGCTGGTGAATGACGGGGTTATTGACCTGGAAGACCCGGAAAACTATAACGTTTCGATGTTCACAGTAGTATTAACCATAGGCAACAAGCCCGTTCCGATATCCGTTCCGGTCGCGACACCTATCAATAATCCTGAAGTTACCGGCTACGAAAATATACGGTTACCCCGCGGCGGGGATTCAAGCGGCAATCCCAGCAACAAGCCTGAGCTGGAGATAGTGATTTTCGAGGAGCCGATACCTGCTGGACCGGGTGAACCTGCGCTCCCGCCGGTCCCCGGTATTCTCATCATTGAAGGGCGCATTAAAAGCCTGAAGGAATTTTACAGTTGCCGGTTACTCCTGATGAACGCCTCGGGCATTTTCACGCTGACGGATATCACCGCCACCTTAAGTTTTCCGGATGGCGGGCTCTCTAATATACTGCCTGTGGACGGGGTGGTGTCCTTCGGCAGCATCCTGCCCGGTGACGGCGCCGTGCCCGGACAGGTGGAAAAAGAGTTTATTATCCGGGGCGATGAAATCGGTGTGCGCCGCGTGCAGGTGAATTTCGGTGGTCTGGTCACTGGTCCCGGTATTCCCGACGAGGACGCTATTCCCTTCAATGGCAGCGCCCTTACCAGTGTGGAGGTCAAAGGGCCGCCAACGTTCCAGGTTGAGGTATTCCATCCCGATTATGTGGTGAAAGATGAACCCTATGAACTGCGGGTGGACATTACCAACACGGGGGATATGCCTGCCTTGTATACCAGCTTGGAACTTGATGTGGGCGGTGACGGGCAGATCGTCCGGTGCGAACTGAAAGAGGAAACGGGGGAAATTGCCTGTGAACCCATCGAAGGGCCGAGCGTGCGGAATTTCGGCCATATTCTGCCGGGGCAAACGGTCAGTGAAACGGTATTGGTCAATCCCTTGCGCGACGGACGTATCACTTCCTGTATGGGTATTTCAGACCAGAATATCAATCTGCAGGTTTATGTGGGCGACATCGGCTGCCTGACCGGCCATTATCCGCCGATAGAAGGTTCGCCCGATGGGCGGCCTACCGTGACCGTATTGCCTTATGCCAATGCCCAGGCCGTGGGCCTTGATTCCCCCGTGGCGGCCTTTTTTAGTGAAAAAATTAACACCGGAACGGTTACCACAGGAGAGGATGGTTCGTTTAACGTGTTTTCCGAGTCCGGTGACCTGTTGCCCGGCGTGCTTCGGTTGGAAGAAGTGATGGAGAAAACGGTTGTCCTGTGGCAGCACAATCTCGGCGGTGGACGCCTGCCCGCGAACACGGAATTGACGGTAAAACTCGACCAGACGATTACCGACTTGGATGGCAACTTTTTGTACAACGAATGGACCAGCACCTTTACCACGACGGGTGAATATTACGAGGATGATGACGCCCCCACATTGGCGCTTACGGTGCAGCCCCCGACCGACCCAAATTATGTCCTGCCCGGCGAACTGGTGCGGGTTAATGCGTACGCGGCGGACCAGGGAAGCGGCGTGGTACGCGTGGAGACGCGGCTCAAGGACCTGGATGATCCGGAATCCACGTTCACGCTGCGCGACCAGCGCAGTGTGCTGCTAGGTGATGAGCCGCCCTATATTTTTTCCATCGATACCATCGATCTTGTTATCGGCCATGCCTATCTTCTGCAGGCAATCGCCTACGACTATATGGGCAATATGCGGGAAAGTACGCTGGCGTTGACCATGGCGGATTCCGCCGACCCGCCAACAGTGGTATTGCCGGCCAGTCCATCGGAGGAAGCCGCCCTCCAGGGCATTTCCATAAACGTCACCCCCATCTCTTATACAGGCGGTGTCCGTGAGATACGGTATTATCTGGATGGTGCTATGGAGCCGTTTTCCACGGCCTTCCTGCGTCCTTACCAGACCTTCGTCCGCACCCTGGCGCTGCCGCTGGGTGCCCATGAGGTGCGCGCCGTGGCGGTAGACGGCCTGGGACAGACGGGCGAAGCGTTCTACACCTTCGAACTGGCGGAAAACAAGAATATGCCAGTGGTCAACTTTGGCCCGGTATCCGATGGCGTCCTGTATACGTCTGGAAGTGTTTTCGTCGTCAATATCGGCGTGGATGACCCCGTCGGCATCGCGTCTGTTTATGTGTATCTGGACAACAGCAAAGGCGACCCGATTACCTCGGGCACCACGCCTTTTGTGGTGGATACGAATACCTTGTCCCTGGGGGCGCACCATATCACCGTGGTCGCCACCAACCTACTAGGTGTGTCTAATGACCCCGGCGACCCCGACTCCATATTGGAATTCTCCGTGGTGGAACCGCCTCCGGGCGACCCGCCCGCCGCGCCTGTTGTTGCCAATACGCCTCTTTCCGAGAATGGCATGACAACGGTGGAAGGGACCACGGTTGCGGGGGCGCGCGTGGATGTGACCAATACGACACTAGGCCTGACACTTACCGTATACGCGGATGGCGCCGGCCGTTTCTCTGTGAACACCCAGGCCGATCCAGAGGATGTTCTTGCGCTGGTTGCCTATGATTTCAACCAGTCCGAGGAACCCAGTCCGGCTGTAACGGTCACCGTAGGCCGGGTGCCGGTGCTTGACCACATTGAAGTTCAGCCGTCAACCGTGACCTTCACTTCCTTCGCGCACTACCAGGACCTTATCGTGACAGGCCATTATGAGGACGATTCCACGAAGAACCTGACCTCTCAGGCAACGTATTCGTCCAGCGCGACAGGCATCGCGGGCGTAAGTGCCGCCGGGCGCATCGCGCCGATTGCTAACGGGACGGCCGTGATTGACGTCACCGTTGGGGACAAACAAGCCCAGGTCCAGGTTACCGTGAATGTGATAATACTTACGCACATTACAGTGACGCCGGACCCGGTAGTGCTTGTCGCGATAGCGGAGACCTGCCAACTTTCCGTAACGGCCCACTACAGCGACGGCAGCAGTCGGCCTGCGGGAGCGGGGGTGTCTTTCGTGTCCAGCGATGTCTCTATTGCCTCCGTAAATTCCTCGGGCGTGGTCACCGCCGTCCGGGAAGGGGACACGGCCGTTACCGTGTATCTGCCCGGTGCGGCGCCTGTGGTCGTTTTGGTTTTTGTGGACACTACGGGGGATACGGCGCCCACGGTGGAAATACTGAGTCCGGCAAACGGCACACAGGTGGAGCGCGGGCAATCCGTCTCCATAACCGTTCAGGGTGTTGATACCGTCGGCGGCGTGGCGCGGTTTTACCTGGAACTCAGCGGCGCTATGACGTATGCGGAACAGGTACAGGTGGTGCCGCCCGCCTTGACCGTGGTCAGATCAATTCCGGTGCAGATTGCCTCCGATGCCGTCCTGGACGGCGTTATTATGGTTGCCGTGCGCGCCGAAGACAGTGGCGGCAACCTGTCGGGAACCGTTCAGGTTATCCTCACTGTGATGGATAAAACGGCCCCGTCTGTCGCCATTATTGAGCCTGCACCCTTGAGCGCCTTTAACTATGGCGATTTGGTGACTGTGCGCATGTCTGCCGAAGACATTGTTGGCGTCAGCGAAATCCGGTATTACACCGAGGGTGCGTTGGAATACAACGATACCCGGACCTTCGCTCCCCCGGCAACCAATGCAGAGGCCGTTTTTACCTTTGTCGTTCCGTACGGGGTTCCCTCGCCGGATGTCCGTATCCGCGCATTCGCGAACGATGCCGCCGGCAATGAAGGCCGTGCGATTCCCGTGGACATTACCATTACCGACGCGGATATTACCGCGCCCCAGACCGTGGCTACTGCCGTGTCCGATCCAGGAGCGTCCACGATTACCGTGGTGAACTACGAGGTGACGGATGGGCTGGACGATTTTGATCACGTGGAATTGTATTTCCGACGGGACGGCTTCGGCACGTTCAACCGGTACACGAATGCCGCGGGAGGCAATCCGCTCGGCCATTTTGTGCCGCAAATCGGCGCGCTGGGAACCATAGCGTTTGATTCTACCCGCATGGGCGGTGATGGCCAATACGAAGTCTACACGGTGGGCGTGGATCAGGCCGGTAACCGCGAAGCCCCGCCAATGGAGTTTGTCCCGACCGAAGGCGAAGGTGAGGGTGAAGGTGAAATTGAAGGCGAAGGTGAAATTCCGGGCGAAGAAGTTGTGGTCGCGGATCAGAGCGTGGAAATACACGCCGGGACGGTGTGGGTGGAAATTACCGAGGAAACCATACTTGCCTCCGAAGATACCGATTATGACGGGAAAAATATCCGGGTAATCGGTGTGCCCCTTGTCTTGAGCGGCCATCATGGCTTTCACAACATGGAACTCATCGGCGGGGCGACCCTTACCCACCCGGAAACCGATGCGGAACTGGAATATGCCCTTGACCTGGATGCCTGGACGCTGACCATTGATGCGGATAGCGCCGTGGAAGTGTCCGGTCGCGGATATCTTGGGGGATACAGACCGGGTATCGACAGCAGTGGCAGAACGTTGGGAAACACGGCCGGTTCAACCTATCGATCGGCGGGCAGCTATGGGGGCACTGGTGCGGCTGACGGGGGTACGCCCAACCCCCTTTATGGCAATCTGGTGCAACCCGCAGACCTCGGTTCCGGTGGCTCCGGCGGCGGTTACAGTTACGCCGGCGGAGACGGCGGTGGTCGGATTCAACTACAAACCATCAACATCATGGTAGACGGATACATCGCCTCCGGAGGGGAAAACGGAAGAGGTTACAGTGCCGGTAGCGGCTCCGGCGGCGCCATCTTCCTGGCGATTTCAACCCTTTCCGGAATGGGCGCGATAGGGGCCAACGGCGGCGGCGGTGAGGTGGGTGGCGGCGGTGGACGTGTCGCCGTTCATTATGTGGACTTGGCAACCATGGACACCTCCCTGATTACCGCCCTGGGCGGACAAGGGGGACGCGACGGCGGCAACGGCACCGTATTTCTCAAGGGGATTGACGAGGATAACGGCACGCTGGTCATAGATGGCCAGGGCGTGAGCTCCGCCTTTTCGACCCTGCCCATTCCGCCCGGATATATCTTTGATAATATCATCATCCGCAACGAGGCCCGGGTCGTGGTGGATGTGCCTCTCGAAGTCAACGATACCCTGAGTATATTGACCGGCAGTATCTTGACCCATACGCGGGGCAATGAGTCAGGGCTCCAAATCATTGCGGACCATATTTACGTGGACGAAACCAGCAGCATGGACCTCAGTGCCAAGGGCTACCGGGGCGGCTATCGCGAGGGCGGCGACAGTGCCGGTCTGACCCTCGGTGGCATTGCCGGGGCGCAACATCGTTCGGGCGGCAGTTATGGTGGTTATGGCGGAGTGCTTGACGGTCCCGGTTCCAACTTGCCTTACGGTTCTCCGTTGGAACCCGTCTATCTTGGCTCCGGCGGTTCAGGCGGTTCTTATAGTTACGGTGGCGGCCATGGCGGCGGAAGAGCCGACCTGACGGTCAGAAAATCCCTGCATGTCGACGGCGCCATACGTGCCGACGGGGAACCCGGTTCTGGTTACAGTGCCGGAAGCGGCTCCGGTGGTTCTATCCGTATCACAACCTCCCTGCTGAAAGGAGGGGGAGCAATAACAGCCAACGGCGGCGCCCATGAGGTGGGCGGCGGTGGCGGACGTATTGCTATCGCTTATGATTATGTCAGTTTCAGCGGGGACGATTTCGGCGGATTGCGGAATATTACCGCCCATGGTGGGCATGGGAGTAACCGCTGGGGAAGCGCCGGGACGATGCTGTTGCGGCGCAGTGACCAGGCGCGGGGTGATCTGTACGTGGATGACGGTCTCGCGGATGCCACATCCTCAGTGTATACCCCGCTTACGCCTATCGGGTTCGGGAACATTGTGGAGGTCACCGAAGATACCCTTACCGTGGACGGTGGTGTAACGTATATGCCCAACGGGCTGGTGGGCCTCGAGATCAACCCGAACACGAACCAGGCGGAGACCTATCGCATTACAGGAAATAACGAGACTACGATTACCGTGGATATCACCGGAAAGTCGCCTCTCAACGTGGTGGCGGAAATCGGCGACACCTATGTCGGTGTGTATCGTTTTGACAACGTCTATTTCCGCCGAGGCGGTTTCCTGGTGCTGGGAGACAGGCTGGAAGTCTCCGATACACTGCGGATCGACGAGTATGGCGTACTGACTCATTATGACGCCCGCGCTCAATGGGAATCCCGCCTTGAGATTACCGCTTCCGCAATTGAGATTGGCGCGACCAGCGCTATCAATGTGGACCAACGGGGTTGTCTGGGCGCCAATCGTGTAGATAACAGCGCTTCCTACGGGCTGGTTCCGGGCGGTGGCGCTGGCGCCACGTGGCGCTCAGGTGCATCCCATGGTGGTCTCGGCGGCCGACTGGAAGGCGTGCCGAATCCTGTTTACGGCAATATTACGGCTCCGGCCGCCTTGGGAGCGGGCGGTTCCGGGGGCAGTTACAGTTACGCCGGCGGCGATGGTGGCGGCTGGATACAGGTTTGGACGGACACATTGTCTTTGGAGGGTAATATCTCCGCCAACGGAGGCGCTGGGACCGGGTATCACGCAGGCGGCGGGGCCGGAGGGTCCATCCATATTCACGCTGGAACTTTGTCCGGTGGTGGGAAGATAAGCGCCAACGGCGGCGGCAATGAAATAGGTGGCGGCGGCGGCCGTATTGCCGTTCATTATACGGCGCTATCCCTGGACGCAAGCCATATCATGGCCCTGGGGGCTCAGGGTTCCAGCCTGGGATATACTGGTGGCAATGGCACCGTGTTTTTGAAAGGACCGGGTCAGTCTTACGGCGACTTGGTGATCGATGGTAATTTCCAGGCGACCCCCTTGGCATCCTCGCCGATTCCAGATGGGTACACCTTCAATAATATTTTCTTGCAAAATCAGGCCTATGTGGTTGCTGACACGCCTGTTCGGGTCTTGAATACCCTCCGCCTGGCCAATGGCAGCGTGCTCACCCATTCGGCGCAGATGGAATCTGGACTGGCAATACAGGCGGACATCCTGGAAGTAGACGCCGGCAGTGCCATTGATGTTACCGGCAAGGGTTACCCCGGAGGCAATACCGCTGCGAACGGGGCATCAACCGGCCTTACGCTTGGCGGTTTGCCCGGGGCGCAACACCGCTCCGGCGGCAGCTATGGCGGATTAGGGGCTGTCGTGGATGCGGGTGCCCTGACCAATCCCATTTATGGGCACCCCGCAAACCCGGTGTATCTGGGTTCCGGCGGTTCCGGCGGCAGCTATAGCTATGCCGGAGGAAATGGCGGCGGCCGGTTGACGATTACGGCAGGCACACTCCGACTGCAGGGTGCTCTCTATACCAACGGCACCATAGGCACCGGGTATAGTGCGGGCAGCGGCTCCGGCGGATCCATCCTCATAGAAACCAGCCGCCTGGAAGGAACAGGTGTCATTACCGCCAACGGCGGCAGTGGTGAAGTGAGCGGCGGCGGCGGACGCATCGCGGTAACCTATGCCACCCTTGGCGGCGTCGGCAATGATTTGAATGGCCTGGCCAATATTACCGCCTATGGCGGGTCCAACCGCAGCGCGGGGACGGTACTCGTTAAGCAGGCCTCGCAGCCTTATGGCGACCTGTATGTAGATGCCGGGTTAACGGATACCACATCAGACCCGTATACGCCGCTTACCCATATCGGGTTCGGGGTCATCCAGGCCCTTACCGCCGATACCATCACGACGGACGGCATCGTGCGCATGGTGCCAAATGGTCTCGCCGGGCTCGAGATTAATCCCAATCTCGAACAGGAGATCGGTTACACCGTCTTGTCAAATACCGAAGCCACTATCACGGTAGACCCAAATGGCAAGCCCGCCTTGGATACCGTGGCGGCGCCGGGCGATACCTACGCGGGCATCTACCGGTTTGACAATGTCTTTGTACAAAACGGCGGCTTCCTGGTTATGGGCGATCGCTTAATAGTCCAGGAGGACTTGCTGGTGGATACCTATGGCCGGTTGACCCACTTTGACGCTTCCTCCAACTTCGAATCCCGACTGGAAGTATATGCGGGTGCCGTGTACATCGCGGAAACCGGTTCCGTGAATGTGGATTCCCGGGGATATCTGGGTGGCGGCAGCGGCGCTAATGGCGAGAATTATGGGCTTACCTTGGGCAATATTCTCGGGGCGAGTTACCGCTCGGGCGGTTCCTACGGCGGTTATGGTGCCGCGCTGGAAGGGATACCCAATCCTGTTTATGGCGATCCCTTGTATCCTGCCGCGCTGGGTTCCGGTGGTTCAAGGGGTGGTTATAGCGCTATCGGTGGTGACGGGGGCGGCTGGGTCTATATGGAAGCGGACACTGTCGCCGTTGACGGCGCCCTTTCCGCTAACGGTGGGAATGGGGGCAGTTACACTGCGGGTAGCGGTTCAGGAGGCACCATACGAATTGTTACCGGCGACTTCCTCGGAACGGGTGCTATTCAAGCCCACGGCGGCGCCAGCGAAACGGGCGGCGGCGGCGGACGTATCGCCATTGATTATGTGACACTGGGTAACGCCGGCGAGGATTTTGACGGCCTGCGCAACATTACCGCTTTCGGCGGCCAGACACCCAGTTATCCCGCCAGCGCGGGAACCGTGGTGCTGCGCCGGGCGGACCAGGCCCGGGGTGATTTATATATTGATGACGGCACAGTGGACGCTACAGCCAGAAGGTTTACGCCCCTGCCGCATATCGGTTTTGGAAAAATCCAGGAAGTGACTGAGAACACTTTGGTGACGGACGGGCTTGTGCGGATGCTGCCGAACGGGCTGGCCGGACTCAATCTGAAACCCGACTTGGAACAGGAGTATATATACGCTATTAGCGGAAACACGGACACGGCCATTACTGTGGACTTGGGCAGCAATCCGGCGTTGAATGCCGTTGCCGTACCCGGAGACACTTACTCTGGCGTGTATGTTTTTGATAATATGTATTTCCGTCGAGGCGGTGCGTTGCTTCTTGGCGATCCTTTGCTTGTCCCGGGCTTGGTGATGCTGGATGAATACGGCCGGATTACTCACTATAACGCGACTACCCAGTTCGAGTCCCGGCTTGAAATCACGGCCGGTGCGATGGTTGTCGGGGAAAGCGGCGCCATTATCACCGATGGGCGGGGGTACCTCGGCGGTTATAGCGGTGATAATGCCAATAATTACGGGCTTACTCTGGGCAATCTACCGGGTTCCACCTATCGTTCCGGCGGTTCATACGGCGGTTTGGGTGGTTCAGCAGGCGGTGTACCCAATCTCTTGTACGGGGATCCTTTATATCCTGTCGGACTTGGTTCCGGAGGTTCTTCCGGCGGGTATAGTACAGCCGGCGGCAACGGCGGCGGTTGGATTTGGATTCATGCCGGTGAGTTACAATTGGAAGGCAGGATAAGCGCTTCCGGCGCCGCAGGAGGAAACTATGAGGCCGGTAGCGGTTCTGGCGGCAGTGTTCTGATCTATGCCCCCGAAGTGTCCGGGGCGGGGGCAATTGCAGCGGATGGTGGCGGCAATGATGTGGGCGGTGGCGGCGGCAGGATAGCCGTGTACTATAAGGAAGCGTTAAGTGATGTGTCGACTATTACAGTGACCGCTTCCGGTGGCGCGACAGGCGCCGACAGCGGGCAGGATGGTACGGTAAATCTGGTTCCGGGCGAGGTTGCCCCGCCGGAATTTGACAAGTAGGTTGGTCTGATCGGACGGATCGGTCCGATCATTTTAAAGGAAAGTGTGTATGTTTTTTTTTAGAGTATCCAGTGTAATGCTTGCGCTGGTGATACTGTTGGCGGTTCCGGCGCCGGCCGAACTGCAGTCCGTATCCGTGGGCGGCCAAATCCGCGTCCGGGGCAATTACTGGCGCAATGCGTTCAATACCCGTTCTGCCCCCGCTTTGGTGGGGAACAATATCCGTTGGTCAAGCGATGCCTTTTGGGGACGGCCCATCGGCGATCCTGTAGGGGGTCAGACTATCATCAGTTTTTTCGATTGGGACCATGCAGGAAAAGATTATGCCGTTATCGAACAGCGGACCCGGTTGCATCTTTGTGCGGAGTTTACCGACCGTGTGGCACTGGTGGCGGAGTTTGATGCCTTTTCCGTGTGGGGAGAATCTTTCCGCTCCGAGTACCTGACCGGGGCGGACCAGCGTAATGGAGAGAACGACAGCATTCAACTTCATCAAGCTTATGTGGAAGCATCGGAGGCGTGGGGCCTGCCCGTGCGCATTCGTATCGGCCGCCAGGAACTAATTTTCGGCAAGGGATGGCTGACTGGAAACAACGATGCCCTGCCTGAGTTCGCCGGGCTTTCTTTTGATGCCGCACGAGTGACCTATACTCCCGGCGCATTGACCCTGGACGCGTTCTGGTCAAAACTGGCGGAACGTTTCGCGGTCGAAGCGGACGGGGACACCGACTTTGCCGGAGTGTACGCCTCCTATGCCGCATCGAATGCGTTGAATCTGGACGCGTATTGGTTCTTGGTGCGTGATGCCGCACACCTGGAGGATACACAGGACGCCCTCATCAGCGATTGGCTTGAATCCTTGTTTGGCCGCGACGATTATGGCGCCACCCAATTGCATACACTGGGCATGCGCGCGTCCGGGGCGTGGGGGAGATTGGACTATGACCTCGAGGCGGCCTGGCAGTTCGGAGAAGCCGCTGCCCCGGGATTCCTGTTCAAGCCTTTCATTTATGGGGATGACGAAGCGGAATTTGATGCCTGGGCGGTGGAGACAGAACTGGGCTACACGCTGGAACTGTCCTGGTGTCCCAGACTATATCTGGGCGCCGCGTACTTTTCTGGTGAAGACAACCGCGACTTGTCTTTCTGGGGATGGCTGAATCCGCTGACGGCGGTGAAACGCCCGGAATCCAGCGTCAGTTTCAACCGCCTGTTTTCCAATACGGTACACAGTTATTTCATGGATGAGATGGGCGAGCTGTCCAATTTCTGGACGGTGTGTGGCGGGTTTAGCATTCAGCCGGCAGAAACCCTGGAAGCGGGTATGGACCTCGCCCTGTTCCGGGTCGTCGAACCCTTCGAGATGCCTCTGCACTTTTGGCTGGACGGTCGCCGGGTGCTCCTGACCCGCGACCTCAGTTATCTGACCCGTACCGCCGACAGGGACATGGGCTGGGAACTGGGAATATGGGGCCGGTACCATTACTCCGACGACCTTATCTTCGAGGCCGGATGGTCCCACCTGTTCACGGGAAAAGCCTTGAGAGACGGTAATTTTGTCGACCTGAACGGGCTGGCCTATAACGGGGGCACCGATCAAAAAGATGCCGACTATTTCTATGTTGAGACCGATATCCGGTTCTGAATACGAATTGTCACGGGTATTTCTGAGCCCAGTAGGCTTGCGGGATAATCTGTCTTTCACCTTTACAGGGGCGGGTTTCGTAACAGGCGCTGGGCTTTATTTAATCAATGCGTGTTGTTGTTATCATGCCCCAACGCCCAGAGCACCAGTCCTTGATGAACAGCAGGGTGTTCGTCGTGAAGGTACAGGCTGCCCACGGGATATCCCATGACCACGTGTTTCGGGCGATACGCCAGCAACTTTTTGTTTTCCAGGGTAAGCGCATATTCGTATTCAGGCCCAAGGGGGGATAAATCCTGCGGGCCTATGGGGCAGGCGGATGTGGAGGTCCGTATTTGGGCGAGTCCCTCGGTGGGTGCTTCGCCTGTTGCTCCGGGTTCGGGGATATCCATAAAATCTTCAATAATCAGCAGGGGGAGTGTCGAGAATTTTTGTTGTGCTGACGCGGGCATGGGGGGGCGCGGTGAAAAGGCCGCGTACAAGGCGCGATAGCCGGACAGGTCTTCCCCCAGGTTGTCTTCGTTAATGATGCGCACCGTTATTTGTGCGTCTCGAAATAATTTGTAAACACCAAACTGGGCCTCATGGAGCCATTCCGTGGACTCCCGATAGGTATAGTTTGCCCATCTTGAAAAGAACAGAAGGACAGTATCCTGGCGGGGAGCGAATTCGTGCCGCTTCCAGTTATGCCGCCAGATACCAAGCAGTTCCCGGAACAGGGGTTGTTGGGATGGAAGTGTTTTGGAATAAGAATTGTTGGCAAATTTCAGACCCGCCCCGGCGCCGGCAGCGGCCTGCCCCAAGGCGAGTAGATATGGAATGGAATACCCAAGTCCGAGCATAGTGGGGGTGCCGTCGAACTCGAACAGCACGGGCAGACCGGTGATGCCCTGAAAGGCGTCAACGCTTGCGGCCGCCATCCAGGCAGGGTCTTTCGCGTGCCAGAAGAAATCGTAGGAATGGACTACCTGCGCGGCGGCTCGGGTCAGGCCCCAATAATCCAGGTTGGCCATGGACGCGCTCTGGCGTCGGTAACTCTCGCCCAGCGGGGCGGAAATCCGGGCGTCCGGGTCGCCTTGTCTGATGGCCTTTTCGAAACGCTGCACGGCTTCGCGCCAACACTGTTCCCGGAAGGCTATGAAAGCCAGGCTTGCCGGACTGGTGTCCGGAATACCCTGCGTTTCCGGTGGAATTTCTGGCCGTTCCGGAAGGGGGAGTTCCCCCGCTACCTCCCGAAGCCATGCCGGGCGGGGGGCTTGGATAGCGACGCGCCAGGCGGCCAGGGTCGCCTCGTCATAACTCCACCAGTCCGCGTATTTCAACTCCGCATGAATGCCGATGAAGGCGTTATAGAGGATATCCCGGCCTTTGCCCAGTGCGGCGATTTTTTCACATAAAGGGCCGTAGTGGTCCCAGAATCGTTCGTCCATGATGGAGGGCGGGCCTTGGGGAACACTATTCCCTTGCGCATCGAGCCAACGGTCTCCGGCATACCAATTGGGCGTGGCGCCCCCGTAATAACTGTTGATACGCAGCCGTATCCCTAGTCCGGCGTGTTCACAGATGCTTATACGTCCTTCCAGCCAGTGCAGGTCATGGTGATAGGGCTCAGGTTCCAGAAGACGCCAGGGTATACTGAATTCAACGCGGGTGAAACCCAACCCGGCCAAATCTTCCACCCATGTCCGGAATAAATCCGGGTCCTGTGCGGGCGCGGTCCAGTCCCAGATGTCAAAAGAAATCTCTGGTTCCAGGTCTGGAATGGGCGCAGCGTTTTTTACCGGCAAAAGAAGGCCGGTTGAAATTAGAAATACTATTCTGACTGTGTAGGACCGCATAAAGGATACACACGCATTATTTTGTGATTGGCAGCCATCGGCTTTCTTGGAGATGAACGGCCAGCGTTTCCGCCACTATACGACATCCTGCGGGGGTGGCGTGTACACAATCCAAAAACAAGGGTTCCTTTGCCCCTCTGAATGGTGATGTCAGATCAATGCAATTCACGGAGGACAAAGTACATACCTCCGTGAGAAGGTTCATATAGGGAAGCGGCGCATCTTCAGGATCATTCTCACTATAGGGTTTTGGCCAAATTATGAAAAGGAGTTGAATACCATTATTCTTGCAGAGTTGCGCAATGGCAAGCATGTGGTCCAAGTATTCTCCCGGTGTTGCCCGCTGCACCAGACCTTCACCTCCCCCCGGCGTTCTCCCATACAGGAATACTCCCAACATGCCGGAAAAACCACGGCATTGATAAACTGCGGCACGTTGCCGGTCAGACAGCCTTGCGGCTGCCCAATCGTTAAAACCAAAAGTGGCAATTAATAAGTCAGGTTTTAGAGCCAGGCCACGAGTGTATAGAAACGCCAATCCCTGAAAAGAACTGGCCCCAATAACCCCAGCATTAATTACTTCTATGACCTCCGCCCTCGGATCAAGAATCTGTTGTAATTGCGCGGGCCAGGTTTCATTATCGGCCACATGCTGGCCGAAGGTGGTGGAATCGCCTATTGCCAGGATGCGGAATCTCGAACCGGGGGGGTGCAGAGGGGGACTGCGAAAGCCCATTTCATTGGTGCTATACGTGTAGCTCGATGGGGTATTTTCGAGATTTGCCAGGGTTTCCGTGACCTGCTTATTCTTGAGGTTTGGAACCAGAGTCCAGAAAAGATCCACATCGGTCTGAATGAGATTGTCCAGGTCTTCTTCGCCCGTGACCAGGGGCGTGGCGCGCCGTTGCCATTGGAAAAACAGGGTACTGCCCAAAGAAAAAATCCCTGTAATGCATAAGGTTGTGAACACCCCCCAGCAGAAAAAAGGCAAGGTTGGCCCGCGTCGTTTCAGACTGGTGTGAAGCCAAAGCCGGGTATCCTTTACGCCATTTCCGTGATATGGTTTTTTCCGTCCACATGCACCATGATGGGCTTATGTTTGGCCGCTTCCGTTGTATCCATCTGGGCGTAGGTGATGGCGATAATCAAATCGCCGGGATGGCCGAGCCGTGCCGCCGCGCCGTTCAGGCAAACGGTGCCGCTGCCCCGTTCTCCTCCAATAATATAGGTGACGAACCGGTCGCCCGTATTGATGTTCAATACATGCACCTGTTCATATGCCGTCATGTGGGCGGCGTCCATTAAATCACGGTCCAGGGTGAGGCTCCCCTGGTAGTTGAGGTCGGCCTGGGTGATGGTCGCCCGGTGGATTTTGCTTTTCATCATTGTCAGCAGCATGGATTAGGGGTCTCCTCTAGCGCCCGGAACCTGTTTGAGAACCGGCATCATCGGTGTTCGGATCAAACTTGATATTGTCGATCAATCGCGCCGTGGGCAGGAAGGCCGCCACGGCCAGAACCACGGGACGTATGGGTTCCCGGATGGGCTGCATGGTTTCCGCATCCACCAGGGCCACGTAATCTATCTCCACGTTGCGCATGGCGTCGCGCACGCCTTGCACTAAAACGCCTCCATCGCGTTCGCCGTTCCGCAGTTTCTTTTCTGCGTCAAACAACGCCCGGGAGAGGCATAAAGCGCGCTTCCGGTCTTCGGCGGTCAGATAAACGTTGCGGGAACTCATGGCAAGTCCGTCAGGTTCCCGCACGATGGGCATCTCGACGATTTCAATGCCCATGTCCAGGTCACGTACCATGCGCTTGATTACGGCGCATTGTTGCGCATCTTTTTGACCAAAATAAGCACGGTGCGGTTTTACCGCGTTGAATAACTTTGTGACAACCGTGGCAACGCCCCGGAAGAAATGGGGGCGGCTGCCGCCGCACAAGCCCTGGCTAACTTGTTCCACGTCGATGTAGGTGGAGAAGTTACGGGGATACATCTCGGCTGCCGTGGGCATATATACGGCGGCAATCCCTGCCGTCTCGAGTTTGGCCAGGTCCTCCTCCAGGGGGCGGGGATACTGGTCGAAATCTTCAAGGGGGGCAAATTGCGTCGGGTTTACAAAAATACTGGCCACGCCAAGGTCGTTGTCCCGAACCGCAGCCTCGGCAAGGCTGAGATGGCCCGTGTGCAGGGCCCCCATGGTCGGCACAAACCCGATGGTCTTGTGAAGACTGCGCTGCTCATCCGCCCAGAACCGCATGTCATCAGCATGTTGAATCTGTTTCATTCGTAACCGTGCTCCGGTCCAGGGAAGGTGTTTTCTTTTACTTCGCGTACATAGGTTTCAAAAGCGCCGCGCATTACGCCGCGCGCATCGGCATAGGTCTTGGTAAAGCGGGTCTTACCCCAGCCCAACAGGTCATGGCAGACCAGGACCTGGCCGTCGCAACCCGGTCCCGCGCCGATGCCGATGGTGGGAATAGTGAGGCTTTGAGAAATCTCCGCGGCGAGGGGGGCGGGAACGCATTCCAGAACCGCGGCAAAGCAACCCGCTTCCTGGAGTTGCAGGGCATCTTCCCGCAGGCGCCGGGCGGAAGCCTCGTCCCTGCCTTGCACTTTATAGCCGCCAATCTGGTGTATGGACTGGGGGGTAAGCCCGAGATGGCCCATCACGGGAATACTGGCACGCAGAATCGCACTGATGACGTCGCCGAATCTGGAGACCGGTCCTTCGAGTTTGACGGCCTGGGCGCCGCCCTCGGAAACCAGCCTGCCCGCGTTGCGGACCGCCTCGGTCACACTGACCTGGTAGGAAAGGAAAGGCATGTCGGCGATAAGCAGGGCGTGTTTGACACCCGTGCGCACCATCTTTACATGATGCAACATCATGTCCATGGTCACGCCCAGGGTGTTTTCCATTCCCGCAACGACATTACCGAGGGAATCCCCCACAAGGATGGCATCCACGCCCGCCTCATCTATCAGTGCGGCCGTAGGCATATCATACGCCGTTAATACGGCAATCTTCTCGCCCCGTTCTTTGCGTTCACGGAAGGTGACAGCACTTACAGGCATAACACTCGCTTTCTCGAACCGTGACGAATCCGTCCCGGTCCCTGTTGGGCTCCAAGCGGAGCGGTTCAAGAGCATATGGGATCCGCGAAGCGTACCAACCCTGTCGTATCAAGCCGTCCTGCGAGTTCGGCTACGGTCAACCCCGTTTCCGGGTCGACCGCCTCCGGTGCCAGCTCCGCGAAAGGCGTCAAAACAAACGCCCGTTCCCGAAACCGTTCATGAGGCAACGTCAGGGCGGAGGTGTGCAGCACTTTCGCGCCCCAAAGAACTAAATCGATATCAATACACCGTGGGCCCCATCGTCGGCTGACTTTACGGCCGAGCCGCAGTTCCATGGTTTTCACGGTATTCAAGAGTTCAAGCGGCTCCAGAGCCGTCTCAATCTCCACTACTATATTAAGAAATTTTGGCTGCGGGGTCAAGTCCCATGGTTCTGTCTCATAGATTGCAGAACTTCTTAGTACCCGAAGCTGAGATAAATTATTAAGTGTGGCAATGGCCTGTCGCAACATTTTTGCACGGTCGCCCAAGTTGCTACCCAAGGATAAATAAACCATGGAAACAGGTTTATCTTCTGAAATTATCTTTTTCAGAATACCGGTCCTTTCATGGCACAGTATCCGCAGAGCGGAAACGTTACCGGAGTACGGGCAAACTGGCTGCGGCAATGGACTGGCCAACACGCCGGCTTTTTTCATCCGGGAGCTGGATGCGCATGCGTTCCCCGACTTCTGGAAATTCCTTCCGGAGTACTGAGGTTGCTCCTTCGAGCAACAGGTCGCCGCCGATGCCAGACGTGCAGCGCCCCAGGATGAGTGCATGCTTGATCTCATAAAAATCCGCATAATGGGCCAGGGTATATCCAAGGAATACACCCATCGTTTCCCATATGGCTCGCGCGTTTTTATCGCCCGACGCCAACTTGTCCTGCACCAGTTTGAGCTTCTCCGCCAGCGTTACCTCCTGTGGGAGTTCAAGACCCACCTTGGGGGCGAGACGAAAAACGCATTGCTGGGAGAAATAGGAAGCGCCTACACCATAATCACGCGACCAATCTTCCACGGTTGCTTCGGGATTATAATCCACAGGACAGAAGGCCAGTTCGTTCAGCCATCCGGTGATATTGCCTTCCAGGTTAACATACCCGCCCGCTTCGCTGCTGCCTAACGCCACCCCGAGGACGCCATTGTCCCCCAGCGACATGGATCCGGCCAACGCGGTCACTTCGCCGTCGTTCACAATGGTCAGGGGAACACCCATCTCGCGGCCGATTCGTAAAAACATATCATGGACGTCATGAAAGCGCTCTTTGGGCACCCCTCGGAAAAGAGAGGCTACCATGGCCCGGTTGTTTACGTAAACACCGGCGGCGCTGCCGCCGATGGCGTCCAGACGCGGCATTTTGGATGCCGCCGTCTTGATGCCCGTCATGACTTCATTAAAATGATAGGACGGATCCGCATGTTTTGCCGGTTCCCAGACCACCTCTTCGCTGTAAACCGCTTCGCCGTCAATAACGGCACTCGCTTTGCGGTCTGACGCACCCAGGTCAAAGCCGATGCGGCAACCTTCCAAGTGCCGGCCCAGGGGAACGGAAGACTCCTTTTCGACGGGGACATCTTCCGCAGCGCAAGAGACCACGCTGAATGGCTTTTCATAAACGGATTCACCCATGAACCGATAATCAAAGGCACGTAATCCGTTTGGTTGATAGCATTCCTGTAGATAGGCGCCCACGGAACGCGGGCCGCCCACATGAACACGGCATGCACCGCGTTGCCACAGCAGGAATTTTAATAAACGCTCCACATAAAGGTTGTTTGCGGCACTTTGGGGATGTCCATCGCGAAATACCCGGGTCTCAAAGCAGGATACCGAACCATCACCCCGTTCCAAGGCCAGAATAAGGGGTACACCGCCGCCCGCTGCCTTTACCGCTCCTGAGAATGCGCGGTTTGCGAGTACGGGTGGCCTGAAACTGGGTTCCAAAGGAGGGACAATCCGGGGCGGGGTTAAAAACCATGATAGAGACATCTACAGTTCCTTTTATTATTTTGTTTGCTCACAGAATCGAATTTCCCCCTATATCTATAGGACTTTCTCGCGTTATACCCTTGTTCCAGAAGAGTTTAGCAACGGGAACTCGATACCTTCCCGCCAGCAGGACGCTGGACCTCATAGGAGGGGCCGACGGCACTGGTTAGGGAGAATACTTGATTATCATAGCGAAGTTTCACGGGCGGACGCAACCAGAGGAGTCACGTTTTTGTAAATCTGAAGAGATATTTCCCGCGCCTTTTGAATAGTAAAGATGTTCATCTAACGCGTCATAGATATGAGTCAAGAGGCGTTCGGTGGATTCTTAATAACCCTGATTAAGGGGGGGGGGAGGGGAAAAGCCTATATATGGTATAAATGTTTGCCAAACGTAAATTTAAATACAACCTATCCAAAAAAACGCTTGACATGGAGGACCTTTTGTGCTATACTCGCGCTATTGACGGTGGAGGAATCCTACCTGAAAGATACGGGAAGCCTCCGTAAGGAATGTGTTTACAAAGTTTAATCTCATGATATCGTATTGCGTAAGGTGCATACTCACAAGCCGAAAGGAGGGATGATTGAGGCGAACGCCAATAAACGCTTTGTGCGCCAGAACGCGGATTTACAATACGTTTAAAGCATCGGTCGTATTTCCCATGGAGGGATAATACAAATGCGGCTGCAATGTGTGGTCCGTATTAATGAGCCGATGCGGTGAAAACCAACTATATTTTTAGGAGATGTTACACATGAGTTTTAGAACACTGCTTGCGGTCGCTCTGATCGCGACCTTGGCTGGCATCGCTGGTGCCGAACTACAGAATGTCGAGATCGGCGGCAACCTGCGCATCCGCGCCAACTACTTCAATCTTGACGACAGTCTTCCGGATATGAGCTTCATCGAACAGCGCACCCGCCTGAATGTGAAAGCTGATTTCACACAGGAAGTGAGCGCCTTCGTTGAACTCGATTCTTATGATATTTGGGGCGAAGATTTTCGTTCCTGGTATCTGTGCGGCAATGATTTCCGCGGCACCGACAATGTAGAACTGTATCAGGCCTATATTGAAGCCCGGAATATGTGGGATACTCCGCTGACGGTCCGTGTCGGCCGCCAGGAAATCGCCCTGGGCAACCAGTTCCTCGTTGGCGTTAACGATGCCTCTTCCCTGTTCTATGGCCTGTCCTTTGACGCCCTGCGCGTGACCTTCGCCAATGACGTGGTCTCCCTGGATGCCATCGCAGCCAAGCTGGTCGAAAACCTTGGCGATTTCGGCGAAGATGATATCGACTTCTACGCCTTGTATGGCAGCTATCTCGGTATCGATGATGTTACTCTGGATGCGTACTGGATGTTTGTCCGGGATGATGAAGGGTATCTGGGCGGTATGGCCGGCGGGACGACCGTTGACCTGCACACCGTTGGCCTCCGCGGAGCTGGCGTAATTGGTGGGTTTGATTTCGAACTTGAAGCGGCGTATCAGTTTGGCGATGTGGATGATGTTCCCTCTGCCTGCCCGCTTCCCTTTGGTGAAGCTGACGTTGATTTCGACGAATTTGCCGTGAACCTTGAAGCCGGTTATACCTTCGACGCCTCTCTGCAACCCCGCATTTTTGCCCGCTTTGCTTATCTTGGCGGCGGTGAGCCGGATGACGCCCGCTGGAGCAACGACCGCACCCTGCCGTTCAACCGTCTGTTCTCCAACATCCAGTACAGCGAATTCCTGGATGACTTCACCTTCAACAATGGCCAGCTGTCCAATGTGTTTGTATACTCCCTTGGTATCCAAGCGCTGCTGACCGAAGCGTTGGAGATGAAACTGGTGGGTTCTTACCTTCAGGTCGATCAGGAAGTCTGGAATGCGGATGACGATCTTGGCTGGGAAGTTGGCCTCTATGGCGAGTACTACTACAGTGAAGATTTGGTCGTTCGTGCCGGTTATGCCCACTTCTTCGGTGGCGACGGCCTCGCTTTCGCCCCGATCGTTTGGAACGGCCTGCAGTCTTGGGCTGGCGGCGTCGACGACGACTACGACTACTTGTTCCTGGAAACGGAAATCGCTTTCTAAGCAACAAGTTTCGTTAATCACCTAAGATGAATATAGGTCCCCGCAGCGGTTTTCCGCTGCGGGGATAATTGTTTTGTGGCGGAAAGTGCCCCATGTCAACCCGGGGATCGGATAGATGCAAAAGGGCGGAAGTGCGGAAAAGCACACGGACAGTTTCAGCAACCGGGAAGCCGGGGAGATGCCTGGTGGCGCGTAAAGAATAAGGGGATATGGATTGAAACCATACGGATAATGCGTGGCGTTAGCGGAAAAAAAAAGACTACTCCGCAACGATGATATTCACGGATGCCTTCATGCCATCTATATTAACTTCACGGGCGTTTTCCGTTACCGGGCCGTCATAGGCACAGGCGGATGCGAGAACCTCGCCCGCGATGACGTTTTCAAAGCGTTGCAGGGCGTCTTTAAGTACTGCGTCGTTCGTTGCGATAACCAGGCGGATACGGGCGTCATAGGGGAGATTATGTTCCTTGCGAAGGTCCTGTACCCCCCGAATGAATTCGCGGGCCCATCCCTCCTGGCGCAACTCTTCCGTGATGCTCGTAGACAAGACTACGACCATGTTTTGACCCTGAGCCGCTGTGAAACCGTCCTTCGCCTGCATGCGCACGTCCACTTCTTCCTCGGAGAGGCGCACAGTTTCCTGCCCAAGGGAAAGGGTAATGGCGTGTTCCCGTTGTAATTGTGAGAATAGTTCCGCGCCGTTACTCCCGGCCAATACCCCGGCGATTTCTTTGACCCGGGCGCCGAAACGGGGGCCAAGCACCTTGAAATGCGGTTTGACTTCGTAGGTAACATACGCCTCGGGGTTATCGGCGAATTCGAGTTCCTTGATGTTCAGCTCTTCCAGAAGGAGGCCCGAATTGTTATCGAGAGCGTTCCGAATACCCCGGTTCGCCACCATGATGCGGCATAAACCAAGGGGTTGCCGCACTTTGATGTTGACGCCGCGTCGGGCACTGAGGCCCAGGTTAACGGCATCCCGCACGGCGGCCATAGCTGCGATAAGGCCAGTATCCACCGCGGACGCCTCGGCACGGGGAAAGGGTGACAGGTGAATGCTTGCCGGGGCTCCGGACAGGACGGATGTCAGGTTCTGCCAGGTAACTTCCGCGAAGAAGGGCGTGAACGGCGCCATCAATTGGCCGAATTTGAGCAGGCATTCATAAAGTGTCCAATAGGCGTCCGCCTTGTCTTGCGTCCACTCGCTGGCCCAGAAACGCGCCCGGCTGCGGCGCACATACCAATTGGACAGTCCGTCAAGGAATGCGGAAAGTCCGCGTGTCGCCGGGTAGGTTTCATAATTGTCCAATGCTGCCCGGCAGTCCAGGGTGACCCTCCCCAGTTCGCTGAGAATCCAACGGTCCAGCTCGCTTCGCTGACCATGCGGCCGATACCCCGGGGTTTCCGAAATGCGGCTATTAAACTCATCCCGGCCGGCCTGGATGAATTCAGACCGGGTTAGTTCGCAGCCCAGTGCCTCCAACAGTTGTTCGGGTGCACCGACCGGTGAAAAGCCATCCAGGTTGGCGTAAATCACAAAAAAACTATATACATTGTACCATCGCAGCAGGATTTCGCGCTGGGCCTCTTCAACAGTACGTTCCGTCAGGCGGTTGGCCGTGGTCGGAGGATTTTTAGCCATGAGGCTCCAGCGCAGGGCATCGGCGCTATGCTTGTCGAACAGTTCCTTGGGATCCTTGTAGTTTTTCAGGCGCTTTGACAACTTCAGCCCGTCTTCTCCGTGTACCAGGCCAAGGCAGATGCAATTTCGGAAAGGCCTTGGCAGCGGTTTTTCGAAGACGAGCGTGCTGATGGCCAGCAGCGCATAGAACCAACCCCGGGTCTGATCAATGCCTTCGCTGATGAAATCGGCGGGAAAATTCTGTTCGAAAAGTTCCTTTGAACCCGGCGCATGGGGATATCCCCACTGGGCGAAGGGCATGGCGCCGGAGTCATACCATACGTCGATGACTTCGCTCACCCGCCGCATCCTGGCAGAAGGATCCTGTGGGCTCTGATAGGTAATCGCATCGATATAAGGCTTGTGCACCTTCAAATGTTCGCTCAATCCAGGGCGTTCCGCCTTGGCCTGCTCCCAAATCTCCAGCCCTTCCACCCCAGGTTTTGCAAGCAGTTCTGCGTAGGAGCCGATACATTCCTGGTACCCGGTCTTTTCGCAAACCCAGACCGGCAGCGGGGTGCCCCAGTACCGTTCCCGAGACAGGGCCCAGTCCACATTGCCCTCAAGGAAATTGCCGAAACGGCCATCACGGATATGTTCAGGCTGCCATTGGATATGCTGGTTATTTTCCAGGAAAGCCTTGCGGAAATCCGAGGTGCGGATGAACCAGCTTCGGCGTGCATACTGAATCAGCGGGTCCTGTTCCGCTCGCGGACAGAATGGATAGGAATGGCGGATTTGTTCGTGGCGCAGCATGAGGCCGCGCTCCTTGAGCAACCGGATAATCGCTTTGTCGGCATGCTTGCAGAATTGGCCTGCGAACGGTTTGTCATCATAAGGGTCCGTATCGGTAACCCGGCTGTCGAAAGCGCCGTCCGGGTTTACAAAGCACAGGAAACCAATCCCCTGCTCGCGACAGATGCGGTAGTCGTCCTCGCCAAATGCGGGGGCGATGTGAACAATACCGGTTCCCGTGGAAAGATCTACAAAATCCCCGGCAATAATGACCCAGTGTTTATCAGAGGGTTGGCCGGTCAACACATCGACCGGGATATCGTAGTTGAAGAGAGGCTGATAATGAAGCCCCACGAGTTCAGTCCCTTTGAAGCGCCTTATGATGTCAGGCGTTTTACCGAGATTGGTCTCCGCAAGCGCTTCAGCGAGTACCAGGTATTCGTCCTCGCCGTTTTCGGGTGACACCCGCGTCAGGACATAGTCTATCTCCGCACTCACACATGCCGCACAGTTGCTGGATAACGTCCAGGGGGTGGTTGTCCAAATGAGGAATGAAGCTTTTTTTCCCTCGAGCCCGAAATGCGCTTTGGCATCGTCATCCATGGGCAGCCGTACGGTGATGGAAGGGTCATCGGTATCCCGGTAACCTTCCCCGACTTCGCCCGCGCTGAGGGCCGTGCCGCCCTGGGCCCACCACCAGACCACTTTGTGTCCCTGGTAGAGCAGGCCCTTGTCAAAAAGCTGTTTCAGGGACCACCATACACTTTCCACATAAGGCTGATGATAGGTGATATAGGCGCGGTCGAGGTCTACCCAGAACCCGATAAGGTCCGTCATTTCCTCCCATTCATGCTGATAGCGAAATACCGATTCCAGGCAAGCCCGGTTGAATTTTTCAATACCGAAGGCCTCAATGGCCGCTTTGCCTCCCTCGATTATGCCCAATTCCTTGCATACCTCAATTTCAACCGGTAGGCCGTGCGTGTCCCAACCCGCTTTGCGCTCGCAGAGGAATCCGTCCATGGTTTTATATCGGGGAAAGATATCCTTGATGGTGCGGGTGAGGCAGTGGCCGGGGTGGGGCAATCCGTTCGCGGTGGGCGGCCCTTCATAAAACACAAATCGGGACGCACCTTCGCGCTTGGAAAGGCTCCGGTGATAGACTTGCGCCGATTTCCAGAAAGCTCGGACTTTGCCCTCGGCCTCCGAAAAAGAAAAGGGGGAGGGTACCGGTTCAAAAGCAGGTTTATTCATGGTTGGAGTATTTCCTGGATTTAGGAAAATCGGACGCGGCCTTTACTTTGGCTTGGACGCCGATCGGGTATGGAGCATTTATAGTTGTCAGGTTTGTTTCGGGGAAGTTATCATTGTGGCGCATTCGCTGGTGTAATTTCAAATTCGCTGCGCCCGGTCTGCTCCCTTTAAGGGGTAGGTGTGTCAAGCAGGCGTCCCGCGATGAGGCTGCCACAACGGGGGCAGGTTTCGTGTGTTATACGGTTCTGGAGCAGATGGAAACCCCGTCGTTGTATGAGCAGGTCCCCGCAGTGAGGACAAAAGGTGTTTTCACAGTGTCCCATTTCGCCTCCCATGTTTCCCGTATAGACATAATGCAACCCCGCTTCTTTTCCGATATTCCATGCCCGTTCAAGCAGTCTTGGTGGTGTGGGGGTGGCCGCTGTCCTCTTATAGGTGGGATAAAAGGCGGTAACATGCCAGGGGATTTCCCTGGACAGGGCGGCCAGGAAGGCCGCAGCGTTCCGGAGTTCTTCAGGCGTATCATTAAAGCCGGGAACGATCAGCGTGACAATTTCCACCCAGCAACCGGAAATGAATAGATGCTCTATGCTGTCTAAAACCGGTTTTAAACGACCTCCCAACCGGCTGTATCCTGCTTCGGAAAAGCACTTCAGGTCCACATTACAGAAGTCCATGAAAGGATGAAGATATTCCAGGACCTCCGGCGTAGCGTAGCCGTTGCTGACAAAGCCGCAGAGCAATCGGTGTCCTTTTGCACGCTCAAATACCCGGGCCGCCCAGTCCGCGGTAATGAAGGGTTCATTATAGGTACTCACTAGCGTGGGTAAATGATGTTTCAACGCAAATTCAACCAGGGAATCGGCGGTGCAGGGCGTAAAACCCGAGAGGGCGCGCGGGTCGCGCAGGGCCTGGCTGCTGACCCAGTTTTGGCAGAAGTCGCAATGAAAATTGCAGCCAAGCATGCCGAAGGAAAGAACGCGGCCGCCCGGGGTGACATGATAAAATGGTTTTTTCTCCATGGGGTCTATCTGAAGCCCGGCCACGTAACCCGATGGAGCGTATAGCACGCCATCACGGTTATAGCGCATGCGGCAAATTCCCCGGTTCCCCGGGCTTACCAGGCAGCGGTGGGCGCATGACAGGCAGCGCACTTTCATTCCTTCTTCGTGGAAGCACAGTGTCGGGTCGGCAGGAGACGAGTGCAAGTCAAGCCTTGCTTGAAGAGAATCGGATGAAGGCGGTGGTTCCGTTTGCATGTTCTTTATCCTTTGACAGTGACATCATAATCGTATGCTTATAAAAATGCAAACATAATTCTTTCCACAGGATGGATTGAAAGAATCGCTTCTATAACGATTCTTAGTGAATTCCCCGGCATTTTTACGAGGGATGTGTCCCTTTCAGTTTTATATTTGAAACGGTAGAATTGTTGGCATCCAATAAGACATCCCTGTATTCTTCTTGAATAATGATTTTGGGTGGAAAGATTCGTGTTAAATTTGCCTTGACTTTTTTCTTTTCAACCGTTATAATCCAAGCATGCGGGTAAAGGTTCTGGGTACCTTCGAATATCGTTGTAAGTGTGAAATGAAGGTACCCCCGAAAAGTTGAGTGTTTATGGAAGGGCAAGGGAAGATGCTTGGGATACCCGGAGTTCTTGATGGAGTAACGATATAGTGTCTTCGGCGGGCTGTGTACTGGCGGTCGTTTCTTTTTGGTGTCAGCCCTTTTGCCCCGCGTTCAAGACTTAATAAAGCATAGGGCTTTTGAGAGTACGTTGTGAAGGTGCGGAATCCGTTGAAATCAACTTGATGCAGGTATAGGGCTGCCTGAGGATGGTTTCGACATCCGCGGAAGTGGAAAATCCTAAAGAAAGGAGTACGGTATGAAGAAGTTCATGTTAGTCTTGGTGCTCGGTGTCCTCTTCTTGGCTGGGAGTGTAAGCGCCCAAACCTGTTTTGTGGCTGCGCAGCCCGTCTGTGCGCCGGTTTGCAAGCCCGTGTGCGCTCCTGCCGTGCCGGTGTGTACACCTGTTTGCGCGCCGGTATGCCGACCCGTATGCATGCCCAAGCCGGTCGTAGTGGCTCCATGCTGCTGCGCTAGGCCTGTCGTGTGCGCTCCTGTATGCTGCAAGACCTGGTGCGGGCCCATCTGCCGCCTGAAACGCATTTTCTGCCGGCCCAGGTGTGTCACTTGCTGTCCGTAAATCGCTGATATTATACGTATACGCGGGAAAGACTGTTGCCTTTCCCGCGGTTTCTTTTTAAAGTATTTTAGCGCATGTATATAACGTCTGGTAAGCGTCAACTCCTGTAGGTATATCCAAAAAAAAGTAAAATATAATGAGATATGGTGATTGATTAAAAACGCGGGTATTGCAAAACAGCGCAAAAAGTACTTGACAAGATCAGGTGAATGGATTATAATCAGTATCAATCTGGTTCGCGTTTCGCACGGGCTGAAGATGCGGGCGCGATGCCGTGATAAATTATAAAACTTGGGTGGTTGGGTATTATGAATGCAAGGGATGAGGAAGCGGGATTAGAGTTTACCAGGAAGGTGTGCGCTTGTATTTCCTCCTCGGTCTTACTTCACAAGACTACGAAACAACCAAGCGCTTTTAAGGAACCACTTTTCCCAGTAGTGCTATTTTGGGGAGCGGCAGGATGAGGGCACGGTCAAGAACAGTCACTAGGAGTCTGACGGTCCCTGCCAGCCGTTTCCATATATGGAAAGATGCTTGCGAGATTGTATTATCACGTGTCTTTGATAAAGCATTTCGCTTTATTGAGGATAGAAGTAAGTGTGGGCGTGTGGAAACGATGGCTGTGCGAATATGGGGTTCGCGTCAAGGTCTTTTCTGCACGTTCCGGAAGAGGAACCTTTAGAAAGGAGCGTTTGTTTATGAAGAAGTCTGTACTGATCGTGTTGCTGGGCGTGATGCTGGTCGCCGGCGTCGCCAGCGCGTGCCCGCCTTGTGCCCCTGCCTGCTGCGCGCCCGTTTGCTGCAAGCCGGTAAAGGTCGTGGTTCCGGTCTGCGCGCCCGTCTGCTGCAAACCTGTCTGTGCGCCTGTCTGCTGCCCGGCGCCCGTCTGCTGCAAACCCGTCTGCGCGCCCGTTTGCTGCCCGACCGTTGTGTGCAAGCCGCGGGTTGTATACAGTTGCCCCGCTGTGGCCTGCTGCGGTGGTGCGTGGCTCGTTGACTGGTGCAGATAATCTGGCACGGGTGAAGTGAACACTGGTTTTGAAAGAGCGGGAAAGGTATGTGCCTTTCCCGCTTTTCGTTGTAGGGCCTTCGGTAGGGGGGGGGTAATCCACTCCTACGAGTCTCAACGCATCAGCGTACTCCAGAGGCATGACACGCCTTGATGAGGCTAATAGGTGAAGAAAGGCGGGTGAACCGTTTCAGAATTTTTCGAGAAGTCCCCGGATTTTAGATTCCCGTGCTTCAATGCTGTCGGCAAGTTTGAATTGTACACGAGCACGATTCAGGTTTTGTTCATCGTAGCGTGTATTGAAGTATACATTTCCGGCGATATAGTCCGCAAAGAAACGCAATCCCAGTTCAAAGGTTATTAGCCGGATGCTGTCATACAGGTAGGCCTTATCTTTGTCGCTGAGAAAACTGCGGGCATAAACCATATACCCGCGGACGATGGCTGTGCACAGGTCGGTGTCAAAAAAGACGCGTTTCAGTTCCAGGGTCTCTTCTCCGGCGGGATTGCAGCAGGACCGCAGACAGTCGCCAAAATCATAGTGAATCAATCCCGGCTTAACCGTATCCAGATCGATGATGCAGGTGCCTTTTCCTGTGGCGTCATCAATCATAATATTGGATATTTTGGGATCACCATGAATCGGCTGTAAATGCAGNNTCGCCTCGTTGCTTGGCATCCTCAAGAATCGAGCACCAATCGCGATGGGAATCCACGAACTGGTTGCAACGCTCTGCCTCGAGCGAAGCATGTAACCGGGTTTGACCTTGCTCGGTTTGCAGGGCCGTGTCCAGGATTTTCAGGTACCCGGGCGTGATATGAAATCCCTCCAGCGTGTCGTGCAACTTGTGCGCATCAAGATCGCTGATAAGTCGCTGGAATTGTCCCAGTACATAGCCCGCTTCATAGGCATGTTCCACGCCCTGTACCTTGGGATAGGCATGCGCGGAGGCGATGAGCGTGATGGCGCGCCAATATTCGCCATCATCATCAATGATGTAATCCTTGCCGTTACGGGCGGGAATTACCCGGGGCAACTGCCAGAAACGATCGGACTGGTCAATTTCCTGTTCAATGCGATGGTGCACGTGTTCGGTCAGCAGGCGCATGTTCTCCATGATATGCTCCGGACGCGCGAATACCCGCTTGTTGATGCGCTGCAGGATAATGCGCTCCTCGGAGAAGGTGGTGCGGAAGATGGCCAGATACGTGTCGTTCACATTGCCCTCTTCCTGGCGTACTACCGTAACAACCCGGCCGGGCACCTCAAATTGTTGCGCAATAAGCGCTGCTTTCACGGGAATTTCCTTTCCTCTATGCGCAAGGCATGACTGTCGGACCTTGTCGGACCCTGTCAGATTTCCGACGCCTTACATCTCCAATTTAAACACATAGGCATGCCGACAGGGCATTTTATCTGTGGGAATGCACGGCACCTGGACGCGGATGACGTCAGACCCTGCAAGGGTATCAAGGGGCAGTGGCGGTGAATAGCCAAGCATATAAGCACTTGCCCCATGTAGTCCAACTATGTTCGGGATATCGAGTGCTTCGCCCGGCCATTTCAGGCAAATGGCATAGATGGCGCCATCTTTTTGTGTGAAACGCACGTTTTCGATTTCCGGTGCCTTGTCCCACGGAACGGTGCCGTAAATGGCTTCACCGTTTATGGCCAGCCATTCGCCCATCTCCAGCAGACGTTGTTCCATGATGACAGGAATGCGCCCATCCGCACCGGGGCCGATATCCAGCAGAAGGTTGCCGCCGCGGCTTACCGTGTCAATCAACAGACGCAATAGTTCAGCCGTCCCGCGATAACTCTCCGCCGTCTCATTGCGGTTGTAGCCGAAGGACTTGCCCATGCCCTGGCATTCTTCAAAACGCCCGGCTTGCATTAGGGGACCGTCCTGCCGGTGCTGATATTCAGGGGTGGCAAAGCCGCCGTGGAGGCTGCGGCACTCTTTGCCCCAGCGATCGTTTATGGCTACATCCTTCGGGGCATTGGATTCATTAAACAGCCAGGCAAGAAACTCGGTGCTGCGCCAGGTTTCGCTGGGATGGGCCCATTCACCGTCGGGCCATACCAGATCGGGCTGGTAACGCTGAACCAAATCCTTCAACTGGGGGAGCATGTACTGGTCCACATAGCGGTTGACGTCCGACAGGTACAGAGGGTTGAACCATTCATAAAAGGAATAATAAAACCCCATGCGGAGCCCTTTGGCGCGCACTGCCAATATCAAATCACCGATGAGGTCGCGGTGCGGCCCGATGTCCATGGCATTCCAGTTCCAGTTGTTTGGGTCGGGCCACAGGCTGAACCCCTCATGGTGTTTCGAGGTAAGCACTACATATTTGGCGCCAGAGCGCGAAAATACGTCCGCCCAGTGGGCTGGATCATACATTTCCGCTTTGAAGAGGGGGGCAAAATCCTGATACTGGAAATCCTCGCCGTATGTTTTTCTATGAAACTGCCACGTTTCACCGTTCTTGTCTTGCATGTCGTGCCAGTACCATTCTGAATACCGCTCCTTGGGTCCCCATGCCGGCACCGAATAGACGCCCCAATGTATGAAGATGCCGAACTTGGCGTCTTCGAACCACTGTGGGCTCGGGCGGCTGTCTATACTTTCCCAATTGGACTCATACACGGCCTGTCCAAGACCGGTTAACAGGATCATCGCCAAACCTATACTCATAATGTGGTTCTCCTTGATGGTTGTACCGAAGGCGTTCTCTTTTATTGTATAGGAAATAACAGGCATTTACACAGAAAGTGTCTCTCTGTTCATAGCGGCGGCGACCGGAAGGCTTGCCAAGCGGCCTTACAAGAGCAAAGGGGTCTCCGCCGGTATCCGATAGACTTGACCCTCGGAAACTTCCCAGTCTCGCATGTTTTGGCAATAGAAAAAAATACGGAAACAGACACTTCAGAGAAAGGCTTCCCATGATGATATTTTGGACTTGGGATATGGATGAACTACACGAAATGATTGTTACCGGAAAACCACCAACCTATGCTGTTGCAAAATCAATGGCGGAATCAGGAGTCGCTGCGAGGAAGCAACTTGCTCTAACACACACAGTGTTCCTGATTCCGCTATTTTTTTCGGTGCGCGCTATCAGTACGCACGCCGCCCCTGGCGCAAACAGGCTTGTTAGATGAACAGGTACATTTCTGTGCCAAGAGCAGTGCTTGCACGGGCGGTTTACAATACGTTAAATGCCGCCTGTGAACTGATGGAAGATTGGCTGGTGCGTACGGACGTCACAATGGTATAGGGGCCGGGCTGCAAATTGGTCGGCACACGGAAGGGCTGGGTACTAACCCAAGTCCCGTCATCACGGCTAAAACTGTGCGTGGACACCTCCGCAATCAACCGGTCACCCCGCATCAGTGAGCGTTGCTCGGATACTTGCACACCAGGTCCCGTTCCCAGCAGGGCGTATTGAATGCTGGCTTCCGCATTTTCTCCGGGACGTACCGTAGCGGGAAGTATTTCACTGCGCTCCAACTGCAGCATTTCTCCCTGGGAAGGCACATAGGTTGGATAAACCGCCATGGTCTGTGCACGATCGCGTTCACGTTTCGCTTTGATATCATGGGCGATCAGGCCCGTGGCGCCTCCAAGGGCGGCACCAATCAGCGCGCCTTCAACAGCATGGCCGCTCTGGTGGCCGATGATACCGCCTGCCAGGGCTCCCACACCGGCGCCCAGCCCCGCCGCCTCGCCATAGGTTTGACAACCGCTAAAGACCGCCGTTACGCATCCAGCCATGATTAAACTGACCCAGAAAATAAATCGGTGATTCATAAGTGTTTTCCTTCTTTTGGAATGTCCATGTGTTTTTGTTAAGGTTAACATCCTCGCCTATTAGACGTCAATAGTTGTCATTTTATTCATTATATGCCATAACGAAACCAGTAACAAAAATAATGACGCTAGTATTCGTTGGTTCCAAGTTTTCTTTTGAGAAGACTGTCACGTGTCTGGAACCCTACAGGAATACCGGGCACGCAACTATATCCCAAAAACGGCTGTTAACGAAGGAAAAGCCCTACCGCTCAATTTTTTCGGGAACAAAGCGCCCCATGTCGGTATACATAATCAGGAAGGTATCCCGTGACGGAACGGCATTTTGCAGGGCACAGAATTATATTGGCGATTTTGTCGATATTAATTTTTCTGAGCCAGCATAGACTTCAAACGGGCCCAAACGCGGTAATCCATTGTCCCCGATTTTGACGTTCTTGTGATACTATATCATAGATATTTGGCATGGGGTTGGAATGTTAACCTTTTATTTAGGGAGTACGTTTTTCTAAGTGCAAGATGTCCGTAACAAAGACTTTAAATCATTGGATGATAGCGAACTAGCCCGGGCGCTGAAAGCCGGAGAATCGGAAGCCTTCGCTGAAATCGTGCGCCGTTATCAGGGACGCGTGTATGCAGCGGCTTACCGGGTCACGGGAAATAGAGAAGATGCCTTGGACGTGGCCCAGGAATCATTTATAAAGGTTTACCGTAAAATTAGCGCATGGCAGCCTACGGGCGGGTTTTTATCATGGGTATTGCGTGTTACCACCAATCAGGCGATAGACCATATTCGCCACCGCAAGCGGAGACGGCAAAATATCCTCGATGAAACACTATTGAATGAAACTGAAGGCGCGGCCGTGGAACCGGCCAGTTTCGACACACAGAAGGAAGTCCATTCCCATGAAATAGAGGCCCACATCCGGAAAGCGTTGCTTTTGTTGTCGCCGATGCAACGCAAGGTTTTTGTGATGCGCCATTTCGAAGGGTTTCC
>MTKZ01008071.1_pt1 | contig 32795 bp, 36 predicted proteins | sample 1042781 | NCBI WGS metagenome assembly MTKZ01 (sample SAMN06212207, study PRJNA360539) | anaerobic digester metagenome | biome: Wastewater treatment plant; material: sludge; isolation source: anaerobic digester fed with sludge from wastewater treatment plant | place: Denmark: WWTP Viborg ...
AGAAAAAAGAGTGAGAGTACTCGCTCTCGCTCACACTCTCACTCTTTTTTGTAGTCCCACCAGAACCCATATAACTGGATTTAAAACATTGAGCCTCTGTATATTGCTGATATTTAGCAACAATGCTGGTTGTTAATTAGTTGTTAATTCTGGTTGTTAATCGGACTCGAAATATTATCTTTGTGGGAATATTATCATGATTTGTAATTATGAAAAACACTATCATAAAGACTAATTTATTTCGTGTTAGTTATAAAAGACAGGATGGGAGTAGCCAATTGAAGGTTTTAGCAAAGATTGGGTATATGTCAGGCAAAAAATTCAATGAATTGAAACGGTTCGAAGTAACAATTAGAGATGAGTTCAATAATATTTATTTGGTAACAGATTCGCAATATGAAAAATTGAAATCAGAACCCCCCACTACCGAGAGATTGAAGTTATTTAATATTGAAACAAAAATCAAGAAGATACTGGTAGACAAAATTTCTGAAGGAGTAGATTTTACGGTAGATGATATTAATAATAAGTTGTATGATATTCAAAAGGAAGAGGCATTAGATTCAGAAGTTACATCGTGGAACAAGTTTTTGAATACAATAAGTTTTTCAGAAGAAGAAAATTCTTTTCAGAGTGACGAAATTAAACGCATTGAAAAAGCAATTGAAGAAAAGATAAGTGAACAAGGAGAAATTACAGATGAAGAAATAGATAATATAAAAGACTCTATTAGTATTGAAATTCAGATTGAAAAGGATAAAAAACTTACTCAGTCATTGACTCTGGATGAAAGGTATGCTCAGGGTAAATTTGATAAAAACAACCTTATTGAAGTATTCGGTTATTGTTGGTCAAAAAATCCTAAGAATAATGACCCATTTATTGCAGATTCATACCAATCCCTGATTTTTCACCTTGCCGATTATATTTTGAATGGAGATTTAGTAAGCAATTCAGTTAATAAATTCAATTTAAAATGGGTTGAGGAATTTTTGAAATTTAAAGTTAAGAAAGGATATCCACTGATTCATTTCAAAGGGTATTCCCCATTTAATATTTTCGAAAAGAAGAAATCATTTACAAATGCTTCCAGAGAATACTTTAAGATTGCTTCATTCCAGAAAATTGTGAAGATGCTGAAACATTATATTAATATTCTTCAAACAGTAGGACTGATACCTCAAACAGCAGTAAATACCAATCATATAAATGCTTCAGATTTTCTTAGCAGGTCTTTAAACAGAGATAGTTACACAAAAATTGAATTTACCTTGGAATATGAAGAAATCGAACAACTTCTTACTGCTTCATTCAAAGACCCCAAAATGCAACTTGCAACTGACATGTATATTATCCAGATGTTTGCTGGTGGATTACGTCCAAGTGAGTTATATAGTGGTAATTTAAGGTTTGAAAATACCTACGTAGGTTTTTACCGTAGTAAATCAAAAAAGATTTCGAAAAATCCAATCTTGATAGAAGTTAAAGATGTTTTAAAAAGATATCCTGAAGGGTTGCCTGAATTTCTTAATATATCAACATATCGGGAACAATTGAAAGAAGTTGCAAAACATTTTAAATGGAATCGGATAATTTCAGAACCGAACACAAGAATTAATTCCAAGAAGAATGTTATAGAATATAAATTACATGAGGTATTTGCTCCTTTTACAGCCAGAAAAACATTTATAAATTATTTAGCGAACTTAGGATTAGCAGACGAATTAATAATTCAATTCACTGGACATACTGATGTAAAGATTCTAAAGTATTATAAAAATAGACTCAATCTTGAACAAAAGAAACAAGTGATTCAAAAACTAATTAAAGACTTTAATAAGTGATTTTAATAATTTCTTAATTTATAATATTTTATAAATTTTTATAAAAAATCATATGGCTGTAATGGAAATTTTTTCAAAAAAAATGTAGCCAAACTGATATTAATACTTAGATAAGTAAATTAGGATTTATATTATCATATGCTTATAAATGAGCACTTTACGTAGCACCACGTTACCTATGGAGCAGGTAGAGGGGGGGCATCCCATAGGCGGGGATAGGGTCATGGACATTATAGTATTAGTCGTTTAGGAGGATAAATTACAATAAATGAGTAAAATAGATAAGAATAAGGATAATGGAATCCAGATTACCGAAATGTTCATGGCAGAAGCAGATGGCAAATGTTTTTATGGCAATCTCATAAGAAGCCAAGATGCCAACGGCAATCCACATTTGTACTCCATAATCACCGTTAATGATGGTTTAATTCAGGCTTGTGCCAGCGACTTGAAAGAATTGGGACGATTACTTGATGAAATGTGTTTAATGTATTTAAACGGATTACACAGAGAAAGTGGGAATTTCATTGAAATCTATACCATGAAATACTTTTTAAACTGAGAATCACTCGCTTAATAAGTATTTGAATGGTGTTAATGCGGGTTCTTAAAGTTTATTACGCTTAGGATTCTGATTTTCAGATATAATGGTTTTCAGAGTTCTTTCAATATCTGGTTGCATCCCTACAAATTTTGATACTATAGTTTTAATTTCTTTATCCATCAATTTTAAGAATTCATCGAGATATCTTTCAGTTACAATATCAAAGTGGTAAGTATCTACATAATCCTTTTTGGGGACTTTCTTCCTGTATTTAATATGATTTATTTCGTCAAGATGAGTAACTCCATCTTTAAAATAAGATTCATACAAATCGCCCTGAAATACAATAATCGGATAGTATAAGTTGATTTCCGAATACTTATCTGATACTATCTGAATAGAAGACTCATGCTCATTTATTTTATAGTCCAAACATTTAATAAGATTTTCAAATGTGTTATGCTGGTTTTCTGGATGCAATGCCATCCATTTTTTAATACCACGTTTTTCGGTTATCTGAAAAGAACAATATTGAGTTGAAAAACTCTCCCAACAATAATGATGTTTCATCTCCAAATTCATGAAATCATTAAAAGACTTTCTTGTTCCTTTGGATGTTATAATGAATTTTGGTATCCCAGAAATCTTTGCATCAAGATGAAACATGAATGGGTTTAATGGAGTATCTTTAAAAAAAACGACAGGCTGCTTGTTATTTTCACATTCGACTAATAGTTTAGGAACTATAAGAGTATCATTATTTGTAAGATGATGGTCATAAGCAACAATATCAATCTCCCTTGTTTTTTTTGTCTCAAAATCGGTATAAATTTCATTTGAATTCACAGAAAATCCAAAAGAATTAAAAACAGGTACAACTCTCTGTTCAATTAAATATCCTGATTCTTCAATTGCTTCAATTATCTCCTTCTTATCTATCTTATTATCATTCATTTCATTTACCTTTTACAAGTTTCAATTATCTCAAAGATAATGAAAGGTTTGAGAAATATAAACGATATAGGTAGTACTACCGAACTGTCCCGTTACAAATTCTGCCTCTAATAGAAAGTATGAACTCTCTAATGACGGTCATAGGACATTTTTTCAATTTAATAGTATTTATTAGAAAGGTGTGTTTGTAGCATCTTTAATACTTACATGAGTAGCGAAAAATGCGTTCATAAATAAATCGAAAATATTAAATATGACATAAATATGCAAAAAGACACAAATAAAAACTATCCTGCATCTTTTGATGACCTGATACGTGAATTGGAATCAGGAGATTATAAGCATCTTCAAATTTTTCTTTTCCGAGAAAAACCCAATCTTGGATTTGTTGAGGATGAAAGATATCTGGTGGTAAACAGTAACGGATTCGGTTTGTACAAACTGCATGACCTTGATTATAAGGATGGTAAGATTCAATTGGAATTTATAGACCCCGAAACGAACAAACTTGCAACGGTCACTCTGGACATCCACGATACTCAGCCTGACTTGTTCATTGTAAACTGGAAAGATGTCTTGGATTTGGCGAAGGATTATCAACCAGATACTGATAATGAATTGCTGGAACTGGACAGGGAACAAGAGATGGAGTAATCTTATACTAATTTGGGAATATGAGGATGACGGCTATTTCTGGTAACTGGCTGTCGTTGAAACCCTGACCAACTTATCCAAATAGTCGAATCAAATACTTTGGGGTGAGATTAATAATGGTGTAGTCAAACTACAGATTATCAGACTCCCCATTTTTGGGAAGAGGTAAGTTCATGAAAATTTGACTCGCCATTTTGGCGAGTTAACAACTCCCATGTAGAAAGAGTGATGAAGATTGTGATATAAAGTAAGAGGCAGTCCTATCGAATTGTCTCACTGCATTAACCCTCTTGCTGTGGGTATGAAGGACTGCCTCAAATAGGTCGTTCAGCCATTCCTTTAAGAGTAGTACAATATTAGGTGAAAAACAAAATAATTTGGTTCTACCAGCAATTAGGTATAACTTTAGATGAGTAAAAATCATATTTAAAAATATTTTTGATAATATTTTTCTGGAGTACGGAAAATAATTTGTCCGTTTATGAACTAATTGGTTATATGTAAAACTTAAACACCATGAAAAAATATTTTTATTCGGACGGCAAAGACAAATTCGGTCCATTTTCTTTCGAAGAACTAAAAAATGAAAACATAACTAAAGATACCTTAATATGGTTTGAGGGTCTTGAGGATTGGAAGCAAGCAAAAGAAATAGGAGAATTCGAAGAGATTCTTAAATTAATTCCACCACCTATTATTTCCGAAAAATTGGATATGAAAAGCGAAAATGCCCAATCGGATTACAAAATTAGTGACGTAAATGTCACCGATGACAATACGGGTTCTGAAAGTTTTAAAAGGCAAGGTATGTTATCTAATCCGTTTTCATTCAAGGGTCGAATAAGGCGATTGGAATATATAGTAAGTTTTATTATCCTATTATTCTTTATTTTAATCATCAATGTGTTAATAGAAGAAAATTATGATTTATCATGGCTGTTCCTTGCTTATATACCCTTATATTGGTTCTTTTTTGCGCAAGGTGCTAAACGCTGTCACGATATGGGGTTTAATGGTTGGTGGCAGATAGTACCATTTTTCCCAATTTTAATGATTTTCGGGAAAGGAGAAGAAGGTATCAGCAATAAATACGGAAGAAGTCCTTGGATTTAATGTTAAAATAAATACTTCATGAAATTAATCCTGCCCGTCATACTATTCTACTTCAATTTGATTAGTTACCCACAATCATTATCAGATAATGACATAAAAGTATTGGCACAAAAAATTAATAATGAATTGCAAGGCATGGATTTTGGAAATGGAATTAATGTAAAGGGTTGTTACGCTTTGGGCAGAACTTTAGTTTACCAATATCTTGTAAACGAGGATTGGTATGCTCCAAATAATATGAAAATCGATTTAATAGAAAATATTAAAAAATCAGGATATTCTGAAATGTATTTTAATAATGACATAAACGTTGAATACCAATATTTTTATGAGAATCGCCTTCGTGAAAAAATAAGTATTAATTCATACGAACTTGTCGATTTAAATTTCAATTTAGGAGAATACATAAGCATAGATGGACATCCAAAATCAAAAGGGGTCAATTTAAAACTCAGACCACCTATCGGATGGCAGATTGAAGAAGGGGACAGACCAAATATTGTGCAAAAGTTCCTGTTTAAGAACAATAATTATATGATTATGGTGAAAGATAACATCATGTTTTTTTCAAGAAATGAGATTCGTGAGATTCTATCTGATGATGAATATGTCAATGAGTTTTTATCTGAAGCGAGTTCTTTGCTGACCAACCCACAATTACTTAATTATAGAGTCGTGAGTGTTGACAAGTATCCATCTCTTGAATTCACAATGAGAGGAGAAATGGAGCGGTTAGGAATTAAAATGAGCATAAAACAAAAATGTTGGATGGTTTTTTTCGAAGATAAAATTGTATATCTTCAGTGTGGTGGTTTAGATAATAATGAGTTTACTGCTTTAGAAAAACTTTACGATTTAATTACCTATTCAGTAATTTTCCCAGAACAATATGACTATTGATGAAAAAGTACTTCTATACTGATGGAGTTGATAAGCACGGTCCCTTTACATTTGAAGAACTGAGACAACAGAAAATTACAAGGGAAACAAAGGTATGGTACTTTGGATTAGAGAATTGGACAAAATTGTCTGACTTAGATGAGTTGAAAGCCATCACTAACTCACTGCCACCCCAACTAAAAAGCAATCAAGAAATAGTTGAAAAGCAAGAGGAAATTACCAAGGAGATGAATATTCAGTTATCTCCCTCGAAAAATCGAAAAAAACTGAAACGAGGTGCTTTAATTGCATTTGTTTCAATACTTGCTCTGTGTATAGTCTTCTTTTTTATCAAACGACAAAATCAATACAATTTTTATCAAGAGATTAAATCAAGTGCTTATGAAGCAGATGTGGATTTCAATTTTTATGTTGAGAAATTTTATCGAGATATTGCTGTTTATGGAATATTCCCGAAAAAGCCAACTACCAGTATAATAAAATTCGCAAAATTCGACCACATAACCGATGCTACTCATATTCACGGCATTTCTTGCGGCATAAATGATGACGATAAGATTGAAATATATATTAACCCCTCAACATGGAATGCGTTTAAAAAGCCTCTGCGGTATTATCTTATTTACCATGAGTTGGCACATGATGTCCTAAATCTGGATGATTTAGCAAATTCGCCTGAAAATGAAGGGAAATTAATGTTTCCTGCAATTGCAACTTATGAAGCCAAAACTATGGACGAATTTATTGAAAGTTCACATGCACTTTTTGAAGAAGTAGCCGCCAAATGGAATGATTGATGCATTATTAAATTCAGAAGTTGGTGATATGGGAGGGAGTGGTTTGATAAGTGTCGTTATCAGATTAAGTGAAATAATGAATCAATATCGTTTCAAGAATTTAAGTTTCTCGATTCCGTCTTTTATTGATTATTCAATTTTATCAGAATCTCCTAACGATTTACTTGATTTCCAGACTGTAATCCCAATGCCCATAATGAATAATGAAAGAAATAAAAAAAGGAAAGGCTTCTTTGAAAGCCATGTCCCATCAGTCTGGGAAAAACCACCGATTAATCCACCAAGCAGGAAAATAGTTGCTCCAATAACTTTGAAAAGAATTTTTTTATAATTCATGTGTTATTTATTATATGATTTTTAATTAGTATTTTCCCACTTTGATAATAAAGCCAAACTATACATAATCTCATTAAAGATTGGATTGTATTTATTTAACATATCCTTCATAGTTTCACGATTTTGGTCATTACTAAAAATGAAAAAATTTACTTGAAGTAGATATTTATCATAAAAAACAAAACTTGGCTTAACTAAAGAAATTATTTCTTCGTCATAAATTGTCATCTTTGTAAACAGTGTGGCAGTAATACATTTCTCCATATCAATTTCTGCCTTGTCATTAAATTCCAAGATTTGAACTCCATTGAAGTTTTCAATAAAAGTTTCTCTATTATAAGTTTCATTTATCATTTCCTCAGTTGGAATGTAATCAAGTTCTCTGACATAAATGGTCATTGTTACTAAACCTCTTTCTTCTTCAAATTCGAAATTTTTAATAATATGAGGTCGGCTCCCATCTTTTACTGTCCATTTTTTTGGATAATTAATTGAAAACCTCAATCCAGAACATTTGCCTGTTCCATCACAAGTAAATTTATTCCATTCTTGAGCAGAACAAGCAAATACAAACAATATAGATGATGATATTATTAAAATAATAAGTTTCAATTTATCTGTACTTTTTTCATTTTGATTATTGTTCATGCTTTCTATTTAATTACAACTTTTTTCATGGTTAGTCTTCAAATTTCATATTATCCTCAATGGTTCTGAATGATGTTTTTAAATTTTCCTTTGTTGATGACTGCTTAATGGTTAAAACAGTCATATTGCCTTTATTATATGATTCAATATCACCATAAAAATCCCTCAATACCTTGACTTCACCATTTATGTTCGTTGGTCGGAAGTTACTATAGGTTGCACTATAACTTTTGTCATCAAGTGAAGGGATATTAATAAACATTGTATGTTTGTAGTCTTCGGTTGCCTTCAGTTCCTCAATAATCCCTGCAATAAATTCTTCAGGACTCGCAACAACTTTTATCCACATTATGATTAAAAACTCTAAGGCATCAGTCTTATTTTCACAAACAACCTTAAAAAGTTGTCCATCTGCTTCAATATAATCTGATACTTCCCATTTATTATTGTAACGAAAAGTAAGTCCATGTTTATTGAAAGTATTAATGATTTCAATATCCTGCTTTTTCACTTCAGGAATGATTTCATATTTTACATTATTATTCTTATATGCTGTGTTAATTATTTTCAAAGATTTGTCTATGTCTTTTTTTAAGAAAAATGTTATGATAGTGGGTGTGGCAAACAAAAGGAGAATTATTAATGAAGTTATAAAGACCCATGTTTCAATCCTGCTATTTTTCATCTTCTTTCGTAGAAGGAAGAATATTACACATCCAGAAACCACGACTGGATAAATTAACTTTGAAGTTACCAGTCCAGCCTTGTAGCCTGAAGTTAGCAAAGAAACACCTATTACATAGATTATCGCACAACCTAACGGTACAAGAGCACCTAACCAAACGTGTGAATTCTTTTTAGGAGAAAAAATTAAAACACAGGTTATCGTAATCCCAATAGTAACTAACCACTCTATCATGATAAAAAATATTTAGAACTGATTAACAACAATCACATTTACAAATATTTAAATTGTTATAATTTCACTGAAGAAGTTATTAAAATTTAATATTTAACTTATCAATATCTATTTTGCTGCTTAACCAACTAATTATAACGTCTATAACATCAATCCAATATGTGTAAAATATCTGGAAAGTAATTTCTTCTCCATTCATTTTTCCAAAGTCGTTGTCTTCAATTTTATCGCCCCAAAATGTAACCTTTGAATAATTGGATACTTCCTCTAATTTTAAATGCTCAATCATTGAAGGTTTTAATAAATTTATTTTTTCAACGATTTCTTTGGGCATATATATGGATGACGACAATTTGAAAATGTGATTAACATATTCCCAGTATTTTTGGCTAAATATTAACTTTTCAGAGTAAAACATTTCATAACTTTCAATCCTGTTTTTGGAAGGGAAGAATTGTAAAAAACTGTTTTTTGAACGTATTATAAAACCTGCAGTTCTTATACTCTCCAATTGTTGTAATACTATTTCTGTTTGGGTTCTAACAAAATCCTTTTTCAAGCCATATTTATCAAATAAAAGAAATGCAATCACTAAAGTGATTAAAGATGCTAATGCACTAACCAAATTCGCCGCTACAACAATTTTATTGTTCTGGGCAGAGTTAAAGAAAAATGGGATAATTATTATAGATAATAAAACCAAGATTATCAGAATATATATTGCTTTTTTCATCTTGTTTAATATCTAATATCAAATGTAATAAAATAAATGTTTTTTATTAAAAGAAAGAGGCAGTACTCGTTGTCTCGCTGCATTTTCCTCGTGCTAAAGGAAGTAATAAGGTGAGTACTGCCTCAAATAGGTCGTTCAACCATTGTTTTTAAAGCAACACAAGTGTGGAATAAAAAATGTCTCGCTGCATTTCCTCGTGCTAAAAGGAAGATGTGTCGCCTTGTAAAATGTCAAATATCGCTGTTGGTCAGCAGTTTCCGATGTGAAACCGTATTAAATAGAAAAAGCACCAAGAAACTGCGAGCCACACAACTAAATTACGCCATATTTGAACTATTTTCAATGATTTATTTTTTCTTAACTTTATTATCATAATCTCAAACAGATTAACATATGGGTAATAATTTTAGCATGGGTAAAATGAAATCATTATTAATTATATTTCTCTGCCTATTTCTGGGTTTTATTTGCCAAGGGCAGACTGCAGTTGAGTTTTTTGATAGAGGGATTGCTAAGGATGACCTTGGCGACCATAAAGGAGCAATAGTAGAATATTCAAAAGCAATTGGAATTAATCCATCATATTCAGCAGCATATTATAATAGAGGACTTTCCAAAGGAAAACTTAATGATTTTTATGGAGCAATTCGAGACTTTGACCAAGCAATAGAAATAAATCCGAATTTTGCAGAAGCATATACAAACAGAGGAATTGCAAAAGATGAACTTGATGATACCGAAGGTGCAATGGTTGATTATAATATTGCAGTAAAGGTAAATCCCAGACTTGGAGTAGCATTTGTAAATAGAGGAACCGCTCAAGATAGGCTTGGGAACTATCAAAAAGCGATTGCAGACTATGACACGGCAATTGAAATTGATAAGAAGGATGCGATAGCCTATTTCAATAGGGGACTTGCGAAATATAAACTTGAAGATTATAAAGGTGCATTATTGGATTATAACAATGCAATCGAGATTAATCCATTGCTTCCACAAGCATATATTAACAGAGGAAATGCTAAAGATAAACTTAACGATAGAATTGGTTCGATTGCAGATTTTGATAAAGCGATAGAGATAAATCCTAACCTTGCAGTGGCATATTATAATAGAGGGAGGTCTAAATATGGATATAATGATTTCAAAGGGGCAATTATTGATTTTGATAAGGTAATAGAAAATAATTCAAACAGTGAAGAAGCCTTTTATTATAGAGGACTTGCAAAATACAGGCTTGCAGATTATAAAGGAGCAATTCTTGATTATACAAAAACAATAGAGATTAATCCAAAACTTGAATTAGTGTATATTGAAAGAGGAACTGTAAAATATGAAATTGGGGAATATAAATCAGCCTTGGAAGATTTTTCAAAATCGATAGAAATTAATGCAGAAAATGGACAATCATATTATAATAGAGGACTTGCGAAAGATAAACTTTCTGATTTTAAAGGTGCAATTCTGGATTATACTAAAGCATTAGAAATAAATCCAAACTTCGCATTTTCCTATTATAATAGAGGGGTAGCAAAAGAAAAACTTAATGATTATAATGGTGCAATTTTAGATTATACCAAGTCTTTAGCGATTAATCCTGACGATGAAAAAGCACTATTTAACAGAGGAGTAATTAAATATAAAATTGATGATTTAAAAGGTGCAATTCTGGATTATACCAAGGCAATTGAAATTAATACGAACCTTTCAGTTGCTTACTTTAATAGAGGGATTGCAAAACTTTATCTTGAAGATATAGTTGGGGCATGTTTGGATTGGCGTAAGGCGAGCAATTTGGGATTTACTAATGCTGATGAATTAATTAAAGAGTATTGCAAGTAGCATAATATAGGAGAAACGGGAATAAATTATTGAATAATAACATCAATTTCGTAATTAAGAAAGATTAAAGTGAAACATAAATCTGATTTCATTTTACGGGATGCTTCCCCAATGGTTGCAGTTAGCGCGGAGATGAAATCACCTGTTTGGCACACGTCATAAATTTAATATGTTTATTATTAACGTATTAATCAAGTTCTTAATATTCAAATAATTATTGCTCTTTACAATTACACTTTTTTTAATATCCATATATAGTTTTCTGTTTATTTCAATCATTAATCCTATTACTCTCTTTTCTTTATTTGAATATTTCAATGGTATCATTGTACCTGAATATGGGTTATTAAATTTTACACTGAATCCTTTGTTAATAAGATAGTCTTTGACAATTTGTTTAATACTATCTGGAGTATGGTATTCATCAGTTCCAATACAAAAATCAGGTCTTGACATTTCTTTATTTAAATCCCTATATAAAGGTATATCTGGAAACGAATGACAATCGATAATCACTACCTTTTCAAATATTGTAAGGCTTTTCGAGATTGATTGTTTGAGTAGAGTGTGATGTTGGTCATAAAATTCAAATTTAATTTTATCTCTCAATTCTGGACTTATCATACGCATCAGATTACCATTATCTGTGTGCGTGTAACACATCCCCATTCCGTATCGTGACATTATCTCTTTCGAATCATCATGAAACCTCTCAACATCACAGAATACTCTTGAGAAAGGTGTTATAATTTTTGAGTATGGCAAATCAAACAAATCATCAGTAAACCAGTCTGTTAAAAGATTAACTTCATTTTTTATGGTTTCTTTATCAACTATATAACCATCATATGATGGGATATCAGTGGATGAGTGAGGAATGTGTAGGATTATTTCTATCATATATTATTTTTTTCAGGTCATTCTCAATTTCAACTTTCAAGATTGATAAAATATTACAAAAGGATTATCTCCCTGCTCGATTTTATCTGATGAATCCTTTGAAACATCTTTAACTTCTAAGAAATCAAGTGCTAAATGAAACTTTAATTTGTGTGTTGATGTTTCAATTACTGGAAAACAATCTCCATGATGTCCGCCCATATATTTCCATTTAGTAAGACCGTAGGCATATTTCTTATTGTTGAAATAAAATGTGGCAATTCTGGTCGAACCATTTTCAATTTTAAATGCCTCAATTTTAACAGCGAAGTATAATCCTCTCCACAATACCGATATATAAAGATTGAATGGCAAATTACACCATTCTATAAATAATCTTTCAATGGAGTTCAGAACCAATAAATTACCTACTATTTTCATGGTTATAAGAGTTATTGAAGGATTTTGTTTCTAATTTCAAACCAGATTGTTATTTCTAAACGAATTGTCTCTGGTCTGAAAACTATTGACCACTGGCTTATCAGATAATTCTCAAACGTTGTTATGGGATAATCCAAATACCCAGTCAAATACCTTTGCCACAAAGGTTCGACAAGTTTATAAATATGGTATTTCTTATGCCTAAAGTACTCACTAAAGTTGTGGATTTCCTTCAAATTCCAATATTCTTCCATAATGTAAAAAGTTACTGTTAGACAAAAAATTACTTTTCACATCAAGTTCAATCTGGAAAGTCGTAATTACTAACATTTTTGACAGACCGTCCACATCGCTTTACCACCGTGGTGTTATACTCGGTTGGTATCCATTAAAGGATTCTTGATGTTTCAAGTACAAAGATAGTAATTTTAAGAATTAGTTGGTGAAAATATAGGATAAGTCTAATCTTATATCGACTTTATAGTGTACACTTAGTCTTCGCAAATAATACGGTTTTTTTTGAAAGAAAGTCAGGAATATGATTTTCTTTTGACTGACGTACCAAGTGCAATAGGTTAAACTTTTATGCTCAAGAGATTGATGAAATGTAGTTAATGTAAGGGTTATCAAATCAGAACTATTGGAACTAATTGAATTCCACGACAGGGTACTTAGGCTTGGTCATGGTTCACCATATGGTCAACAGCATTAACTGCAACTGAACGTTTATGGTAATTTTAATATGAATATTCAAAGAAGCCACCTATAAAAAGCAGAATTAATAGGGAAGTTTACAGGCGTTTCATATGTTCATTGTTTTTTCAATAGAAAAGTTTGGCAAAGGTATAAGGTATTGTACCGTATAATACTTCAACTAATGAAGGGAAAATTAAGAATAAAATAAAACTGATAATTGACATAAATATCGTTCTATAACCAGCAATTACAATCAGATTAAAAAACAATTCTTTATTAAATACATTTGTAGATATTCTTTGATTTATTTCCCAAGTCACATTCATTTTTGAAGCAATTTTATTCCTTTCGTTTCTTAATTCCTTAAGTGTTTCATTATAACATAAATACAATGCCATTAATGATAAAATTATAAAGACCCATTTTTTATGTAAGTTATGGTCAACTGAATAATGGTAAACAAGTTCACAAAAATATGCACCAAATATCCCATAACAATAAATGAAAATTATATGTACAATAAATGTATAAATCCATTCTACTCTATATCCAATTTTGGCAATTGGTATTCCTATATAATAAAGAAATAAAGCAACTAATCCCATTGAAAGAAAAAAAACAATTATTCCAAAAAGAAAAAATTTAATAAATATCCAAAATAATAGGTTAAACATGATTTTAATAAACTATGGTTTAATTAATTAGCCATTAACCAAATAATTATTAAACCTGTTATAAATATAAATAATGACTTCTTTAGGCAGCCTTTTGATTGAGACTTACCCCTAAGGTATCCATGCAATTGAACAACTTCGGATTTATATTCTTTTTGATAATTATCAATAATTGTTTTATATTCAACAGGAATGGTTATTTCAGAAAATCCTTTATCTCGCATTTCTGCATTATATAGTGTAAGATATTCAATTGAACCTGTCTTTATTGCTTCCCATTGAATTTTTGATATTTCCCTAAATCTTGTAAAACATAATGCCCCATCTTGTTGAAATTGCTTTAATCCCCCTTCCTTCTGGACAACAAGGTATGCATATTCGTATCCCCATTTTTTTATTTCTGATTTTGTTATAGGTAATAATTCAAGAGGGAAAACTGGAGGATAGTTGTATTCCTTTTGGAGTTTTTGAATATAAACGCCAAGCGCAGATGTCAGTTGCATAATAGTTTTTTCGTCATTACCCTTACCTGAAAGCAATTGAATCATTTTAGTAATGCTTTCAAATGAAATATCATCATAATTATCTATTGTAATACTCATAGAAAAAAACGTAAGTTCTTATTTCAACAATTATTGTCTGCTATATGTAAATTGCTTAAAAAATAAAGATAATTGAAAGATAATCACAAAAATAATTATTAAGTATTATTCTTAAATTGCAGTGATATAATAACCACATAAATGAATTTCGTTCTAGTATAAATAGAAAATTAAGATAATGAGATTGTTAAATAAACTTCTTGGTAAAGAGAAGCCTGAAATTGAAAAGTTTTCTGAAGATAACTATATAAATAAATTTGGACAAATAGGTTTGTCACGTAAACAAATTCGAGATGCTATTATTCAGTGTAATGCAGATTCGAAGCAAGAAGGTACGGATAATCTCCCAGAAAACTTTGGAGATTAGTTAATTGAGCAATGTAATACTGGTAATGAAAAATGTAAAATAATTATTGAAAATGCAATTTTAGGTGATGCTACTAAAGATGATATTAGGCACTGGTGGAATCCCAGTGACCTTTAGAGAAAAATGCTCAAATGCGAAGACAACTTTTTTCGTTATGGCTCATTTATAGTTTTCATACAAGGAGGACTTTCAGAAGAAGAAGCAATTATGGAAGTCCGTAAAACCTACCCTATATATGGTGACCTGTCTGATGAAAGGAATATGCAAGGAGAAGATAGACCTTTACCTGATGAGTTGCATGATAGAATCAACCAATTGACAAGTGAATTGCCACCTATTTACTTCCAACAATATTCAAAGGACTACAATTCAATGAACAGATTCATAAGAAGCGAATTAAGGATGACAAAAACAGAAGATAACTAAAAGCAGACAGTTAATATTCAATAGCATTAAGTTAAAAGCAATTCAAAAAATGGGGAAGATTAATCTATATTCCACAAATCCGAAGGATATCGGTAGATGGGCAATTAATAATTTTATTAAGATTCATCAAAAAGAAAAATGTAAAAGCGAAGAAGAAATTGCTAAATTTCTATTTTCCCAAAGATACAAATCAATATTTGTATCAAAAGAACTTAAAATACTGGCAAATGAAAACATGCCATTTATCACTTCTATACCAGTTCTGGTTTCCTGCATAATAAATATGCAATCAGAAGGTGGAAGAACAGATAAATGGAAAGACTTATATTATGAAGGTCTTGGAGAGATGATTCAAATTTATTCTAAGGAAAAACCTTTCCCCTGTGAATTGGTCAAAATAATTGGAGTAACAAGGAAGATTTCTGAAATGGTACAAAAGTCAAGTCTTAGTGAGGAGTCAAGTGATATTGTAAAGGAGACTATTATGGATTCATTAATTTTTCGTCAGGGTTACAGACAATATAAAAATGAGAATGAACTAATAAATTATATTTCTGCTATTATTTCAGAATTTGAAAAGGATAAGAAATTTGAAAAAAAATTGCAATTAAAGAAAAGAACTGAACTCTTTGAGAAATATGACCACACAGATAATCTATCTCGTAAAAACATGATTGCAGATTTAGAATCAATCGGATATGATAAAGAGTCTGCAACCTTATATGTAGATGAATATATTTTAAAAATTTACCCCAAAAAACATTATTTATTCTTGGAAATGAATGCGGAAAAGAATCAATAATAAATTATATTAAACATTGAAGGCGTATGCTAAGAATATATTTATACCATTAAAATTAACATTATTCAAAATGGAAAACTTGAAAAAAGTTCTAAGAATGACTGGGAATGAAAACATTAACAGTTTAAAACTCAATCATGAAGAATTTGTTCAAATGTATAAACTTGGGAAAGTTGACTATCGGTTACCTAAACGGTATATTAATTTATTCTATCGTCTATACATTGATAAATGGAAGCAAATCGTTGTTCAAGTACTGCTCCTGCTGTTTTGGGGTGGAATTATCTTTGGAATTTATTTGTTATTTAAAAAAGAATGGATTTATGCTGTTCTATCCATTATTGGCGGTTGGACAATAAAACAGTTGACAAATGTTTTTATATTAAACTCAATTAAGAAAGGACTTTTTGTGGACAAAAAATACTATTCTGACCTTCTTAATAATGGTATAATTGGAATTTATAAAAAATAGAATTCAAATTTTCCTTTATAATCATAGGCAAATAAACGGACGTTTATTTGATACCCGTTTTACAGGGGAGGATGACAGGGTTTTATAATATAAAATTCACGTAGGGATTATTTGGGGGAGGATTGTATGGTTATTTTTGTTTAAGTTCAAACACCTGAGTATCCATTATCTTTCTCATTAGAATGAAAGAAAACATAACACCCTCTTTTTCTGAGATAATATCTTTAAGACAAATATTCGTGTCAATTATATATTGTTCTGGGAAACAAATATTCAAATATGTCATCCTTTTCTTTTGCCCTTCCCAGAATCGAAATTTCACTGGTTCATGACCCTCATATTTTTTCAGGAACTTATCAATTGTAAGTCCTTCTTTATTCCAATTTATGATGGATTTTTTTATCCATACGGAATTCCATGATTGAAAGTATGGGAAATGAGAAAGAACGTTTCTTACAAATTTGAATAATTCACTTCCAATCTCAGATTCCATCGGAGGTCGTGCTGTTTTTAAATTCTCGATTGCATGTTTTAGAGGCTCGTAGTCTAATACTTCATTATAAATATCAAATGCCTGTTTTATTTTTGAAAACCTATCCCATTCACTTTTAATCCAGAAACTATCTTCCATAACTTCATCATACAAATCATAAAACCTATTGTAGGCTAATGTTAAAAATTCTAATTCTTTATTGCTGGGCTTCAAATGGTTCACTTTTTCACTTTCTTTATTGTACGGAAGATTTCAACATGGTATGTGTAAACTGCCTTAATTTTTACAATAAATAAATTTCCTCGATTTAGTTTTTCTTGTAAGGTATAGTCAGTAATTATCTTAATTCGTCTTCCAATAGAATCTCCTGATAATATTTCAGCATTAACTTCCCATTGCTCCTTTATGGGTCTTTTTCTAAATACATGAATATTTATTGTTTCGTGGGGATTAATTTTTCTATAATCTACTTCCTGTCCATCAAATTTTCTTCTTCCGATTTTATGCCCGATTATTGCAATCATTTTATTCGGAATTCCAATTTCTCTGGCTTTTTTTGATAGTTTGTCTGCTTCCTTATTGAATTTTCTTCTTATATATTCAATTCGTACGGTCTTCCATGTTAATTTACGGAGTTTGTTTCTTGTTTTATCCAGTTCATTAAGCAAATCCCAATTCAGAATTTCTTTACCTTCGAAATTCTTCCCAGCATGTTTGCGCCATTCACTTATTTTATATGGATTTGTTCTCTCATTATCCTGCAAATCAAATCGGTCAGTAATTAAAACAATTTTAGATACTGTGGTTAAATTGAAATGGCTTTTACTAATCCAATCTATAAAACCTTGCATCCCTTTTATTAATGCCAAAATTTCTAATCTTTCTATATTAGCATCCTCAAATGTCCCCTCTATGTCGCTAATATCTTCCAATTCAAATTCGTCAGGGAATTTAATAATGTAACCGATTCCACCGCTTGATTTTGTATTTGGCATCATAGACCCATCGCAGTGTATATATATTGCTCTATGGTCTTTTATCAACATGAATAATTAATGGCTGTTTTAATCATGAAAGTTAGCAATTACCCACCAATTTATCAGCCTGTTTCTGCCTTATATCTAAAGTCTTAGTATCAATTTGCTTAGACAATTCAGATAATCAAGATGTAAGATTCTTTTGCTTATTAGTTTTCAGATTAAGTTCCAATATAACTTTCAATGGAATGATTTATTCCATTCAATGCGTCCAGATTCTGTTTCTTTCTTGCCTCTCTAAGAATATATCCAGATTTTCTTCTTTTTTTGGTGTCCTTACTTCCTTTAGGTCTTCCAGCCTGTTTACCCTGCAATTTTGCCCTGCGTAGACCTTCAAGCGTGCGTTCCCTTATTAATTCCCGTTCAAATTCAGCAAATGCTGACAAAATTTGGAAATGCAATTTTCCTGCTGCTGTAGTAAAATCAATATTATCGCTGATGCTAATAAAGCCAACACCCTTGTCCAGAAGTTCTTTTGTGTCAAGAATTAGTTCAGTTGAAGACCTTGCCCAACGGTCTAATTTATAAATAATTACAGCATCATATTCTTTGTTTCTTAGTCGTGCCAGCAACCCTTGTTTAACAGGTCTGGTCTTCCGAGTACTTTCGGTTTCCTCGAAGATATCGTATTGATATCCATATTTTTCAGCATATTCAATCAATCTGATTTTTTGATTTTCGGTAGTCTGGCTACCATTGCTTAAACTTACACGACAATATAGTGCTACCTTTCTCATATAATTAACATTTAATTTAAACTAAACTCATCGATACGATATGATTCAAGTCTTTCACAAAAAACTTGTGTGCGTAAAAATGGTATTGATACAACTTCTGTCATCTTATTTTCTTCCATGAACATAATAATCATATTGCCTGAATTATAATCTCTCTCGTTAAAGACAATTTGGTGCATTATTTTATGCTTATTATTCATAAAGCGTCCATTATAATGGACAAATGTAAAGAATAATATTTAATTTCAACAACAAGTCACGTCCATTTTAATGTACAATTACTACCTTTATGTCAAATTTTTACAATGAAAGCAAAGAGTAACTTGACCCTGCAACCAGTCCAGTCAGAGAAAAAATATGTGCCACCAAAGAAGATTAAACCTGAACACAAAGCATTTCTGGAAGCAGTTGGCGTAAAATTAGAGGGACTCAGGATAAAAAAAGGCATGAGTGTATCCGAACTTTGCAAGAAAGCAAAAATTTCTCGGTATAGTTATTTGCTTATAAAAGAATCAAACGTCTATTTTAATGTGCAGACCATCCTAAACGTACTTTCGGCATTGGATTCAGATGGAAAGCGATTCTTCAAATTCCAGAAGTAAAAACTGTTTTCCCGTTAAAAATTGTAAAAATTATCCTCGCTTACCTGCATGTGTGTACAGCATACTAAGGGAAAATGCAAGATTTACCGTTAAAAAGGCTGTTTTAAGCCATTACAGGTCGCTAATAACATACCATATAATGACATTATCAGGAACAAAAGGAGTCGTTTTAAGGCGTTATAGTGCAGCACGAAGTTACTTTTTTGGAACTTCTGTATTTATTGTAAAATCATCATCAATGCCCAGAAAAGAAATATCGAAAAAGCATACCAAAAATCTTGAAGCGGTTGGCTTGTACCTGAGAGAATTAAGGTTAAATGAAAACATGACCAGAGATGACGTGTGCCGATATACCAAAATTGGGAAGCAAACATTGCTTCGTATTGAAAATAAATGCCATAATTACGGCATCAAACAATTGTTATTACTATCTGATTTTTATAACGTCCCTGCGAGTGAAATTCTTTCTATAACTGACTGAAAACAACATTTATCACTACTTGTCAAAAAAAGAAGGCACGGTTTGAATAATTTTTCAAATGTCCGTGCCTCTCTAAACTAATTGTTCATGACTTAAATAAATACTGGGAAAAGTATAAAACTGCCAGAAGTAATTAAATTAGTTACAAGATGAATTAATCACGACCATTAAAATTCATGGTGCTGATTCTTTCCACCAGATTTCTTAACAACACATTTGTTTTTCCCTGCAAAAAAGTAAATCCAGAATTCAAATTGACCACCTCATCATACAAAGCATCTCTTTCTTCCCGATAAAGCATCGGCAGATTGGAAATATCTTCCAGAAATACAGCATTTACGAGGTCGTAATAATCTTCATGAATTCCGATATCAAGCAGTCTTTTACAAATTTTACTTTCAAATTCGTCCATATCAATCATTTCGTAATGTGGTTCATCAAATGCACCTTCTACATCATAGTTATCACTTAACAAGTTTTCATCAATCACCCATTGCATATAGGTGCTTCCTTCTAATTCTTCAAATTCAACGGCTTCCCAGAATTTATCTTCCGCTTTGTGATTGTACTTAAAACCAAACTTTCTGAAAACCTCTTTTGCAATTACCTCTGCTTTGTCCTGATGCCCGTCTGCAACAACTATTGAGTCGTGCCTCGTGAAACAGGGAATGCCCTCATCCCTCAGTCTTTTCAGAATATTGTTCACGAATATTTCTGCTTCAGTGCATTGAAGAAAAACTGAAAGATTGCTTTCACTGTTATCATCTTCTTTTTCTTCATCCTTCTTCTTCGCATCTTTCTTTTTAAACTCAGCAATGATGCTAATTACAATTGGATAGAGTTGTGAAAGTTTGTGCAGCAATGCATCAGGACGATTAGTTTTCTTGAAAAGTAATTTAAACAATGCATGCTTTGCCAGCAACCGTTCCTTCATACCGAGTTCATGAGCAACAACATCATAGAAGTCCCGAAAGAAAACATCTCGTATGAACTTTAGCACATCACTTGAACTGTTTTCGCCTGAATTTATATCGTTTATATCAACTCCGACCGATGGTAACTGGTGCTGGTGTGCTTGAAGAACTTTAATGAGGCGTTTCAGATATTTTTTGTTTTTCCCTTCTTCAAATAATGAAAGCAAATGCTCCCCACCGTTGACGATATAAACATTTAACAAATTTGCAAAAATAAGAAACTGGGATGTCCGCAAATCCAATTGATGTACAGTTTTGTTATTGATGTTAATGAATTGCAGAATCCTACTGGGGAAGTTTGTCAGGTGGCTGTATATACGTAATGTGACAGGACTTTGTTTTTCTTCAATTGGTAGCGTTCCGAGTTGTGATATTTGGTGTTTATAATGATAAATCAGGGCAGGAATGCGCTGTTGAAGAAATGTATCAATACTGGCAATATAAAACGAATCGTTGAAGTAAAAGAAATCCTGTTTTTTCGATTCAGCAATGAATTTTGCCCACTTGACAGTATAGTATCTAACATTATATGACCCACTATCCAGATATTCATGGCATTCAAGATACAAACCATCTGGAAGAATATTAACATAATCCTTCTTCAGAAACTCAGCACAGATGCGCTCTGCGTTGTTTTCAACCCACTTATACGCTTTATCAGTGTCGATGCTGATGCGAAAATTCAGGTCAGGAATTTCAGGTATAACAAACTCCTTGTTATCAAATAGCATCCGTTCCAATGCCGTTAACACCTTCCCATCTGCAATGTATGGTATAAAGACCTGCTCATCTCCCAGAAGGTCTGGCGTGATACGATATCTTACTCCCACAGAACCATCCTGTTTACCAAATGTAGTAAGTTTGGTATTATCAGGAATATTGCGGTAACCAGTATCAATGCTTTCAATTATATTGGATTCCAACAGTGGTGCAAGGACACTGTCATGGTAATTACCACCATAAATCTTCTTCCAATAATTTCTTCCAAGTGGAACGTAAAGTGATAAGCCATTCCCTTTGGTAACCTGATGATAAAATATAATCCAGACACATTGCAGGAAATTGTTCTTGCTACGGTATTCATACTTGCTGTTACTTAAAAATAATTTCTGCAAACTCAGAGCCAGTTTCTCTGGTAGATACTCCCCCTTTGCATAAGCCTTCCTGTTGGTTTCTTTCTTACTTACCATTTATACCATATGATGTTACCATGTTAATGACCTTACCTGCTGATTAACTGAGACCTTATGTTGATTATTCTTACACATATCTTTCTCTTCTTCCACCAATCCTATCTTCCAATGATTGCAATACCATTTTATTGACCTTAACTTGGCAGTTAATGCGACCGTAACTTGTTGTAGCGTGCTGTTATTCAACTGCATACAGAAGTTTTAAATGTACTAATTCTTTCAAGTCAATAACAGGTTAAGGTCGTATTTCTGGTTCAAATTAGGTCAAGAATCTATATTCTTTATGATGTTATTAATCAAGCAAATAGCATGTTATATATAATGTAACACCTGATATAGCAGTTGTATTAACCAGATATTCCATTAATAAACGTTTCAACAAAATCCATAATCCTTCTCAGTATCCTTTCACCAGTTGTTTTACGTTGAAGCAGTGTTGGTTTTTCACCAGCCAGTAATTCCAGTATTTCATCTCTCATTGGCTCTTGTTCGGAATACAGATAATTTTCAATCAACGTTTGTGTCTTTTCTTTCGACAGTCTTTCTTCCTCAACAAGTTTCAGGAACGCTTTCTCCTGCTCCACAGTCCAGAACTTTTCAAATTCCTGTGGTATATCATCGGTATCCAGAATGACAGGCATATTTTCCCTGATAAATCTTGCTATCAGTTCTTTCTTGCTTCTTAATTGCATTTCCGTATTCAGCAGGTTGAAGATTTCCCTTTCAATCTGCTCCGCATCTTTCTTCTGATTGGCTTTAAGTTTTATTAGCAGACGAATGATGTATGCAACATTTATTTCGTCACGGTGAATTAATTCAAGTTCAAAATCAACATCTTCAAGTATGCTTACCTTCTCTCTTGCATGGTCGCTCTTTACTTTATCGTGCAGGTCAAGATACTTGCTCTTGTAATCTTCGAACTGCTGCTCAGTCATTGACAAGTCACTCCATTTGAAGTCGGAGAATGATGCCAGCACATTTTTAATACGCATTAAGTCCCTGAAAGCAATGATAAATTTCAGTTCATCATCTTCCGTAACAAGATTATTTATGCTATCGACAGTGGGTGTTATATGGAGCAGGTTGACAAATCCATCATTAAATGCATTCACGTATTCATCATACGGCTTCATAATGATTTCTTCAATGGCATCTTTGTTGCTGAACAGGGTAATTGCTTCATCTGTGGCATTTTTCAGGTTACGAAAAACCACAATGTTGCCTTGACTTTTCAGTTCATTCAGGATGCGGTTGGTTCTGGAATAAGCCTGTATCAGTCCGTGATATCTGAGGTTCTTATCAACGTATAAAGTATTAAGTGACGGACTGTCAAATCCAGTTAGATACATATTCACCACCAATAATATGTCAATCTTACGCTCTTTAACCTTCTTACTGATGTCGTTGTAGTAGTTATAGAAACTCTGGCTGTCTTTTGTGGAATATGCAGAACCAAACATCTGGTTATAATGACCGATAAATTCATCAAGTTTTTCACGTGTATGTGGATTGGTTGCATAAGCAATTTCTGGCTCTGCTGCAACCGAAACTTCTTCAGGTATGAAACCGTTTGCATCGACATCATCTTCATTGGCAATGTAACTAAATATCGTGGCGATTTTTAAATCGTGTTCTCCGAGCATTTTCTTGCGCTGGAGCAATTCATAATAGCGAATCAATGCTGGAATACTACTCACGCAGAACATGGCTGTAAACTCCCTGTTATGCGTTTTCTTGTTATGGTAGGCAATGATATAATCAACAATCTTTTCCAGTCGTACCGATGAATCCATCAGTTCATCAACATTAATATCCTCAACCTGAATATCAATCTCTGTGGCACTTTCTTTGTTCCTGTACCTGCCAACGTATTCAACTGAGAACTTCAGCACATTCTCATCACGGATGGCATCGGTAATAACATATTTGTGCAAACATTCACCAAATAATTCCTTTGTGGTTTTCTTACCCAATTCATTCTTTACAGCATTTTCAGCAAATATCGGAGTACCAGTGAAGCCGAACATCTGGATGTTCCTGAAAAATGATATTATACGTTGATGTGTTTCACCAAACTGGCTTCGGTGGCACTCATCAAAGATGAAAACAATTCGTTCATCCTGAAGTGCCTTCATCCCTTCCAGAAAATGCTTTTTGCTGATGGCTGCATTGAGTTTCTGGATGGTTGTTACAATTAGTTTTGTATCATCTGTGAATTGTCTTACCAGTTGTCTTGTATTGTCTGTTCCATCAACAGACCCCTTACTAAAACTATTGAATTCTTTTGTTGTCTGATAATCCAAATCTTTACGGTCAACAACAAATACTACTTTCTTAATTTTCGGAACACGTGTAAGTATTTGTCCTGCTTTAAATGATGTGAGTGTCTTCCCACTACCTGTTGTGTGCCAGATATAGCCGTTCTTAGTACTGTGCTCTACCCTGTCAATAAGTGCTTCAACTGCATAGTATTGGTAGGGTCGGAGCACCATCAATATCTTGGAAGTTTCATTTAGCACCACATACTTGCAAATCATCTTTGAGATATGGCACTTCTCCAAAAAATCAGTAGCAAAGCCGTTCAATATGTTGGTAAGCCGTTTGTTTTCCTTATCAGTCCAGTAAAATGTCTGCTTGAACGACTGGAAGCGGTTGTTGGCATAATATTTCGTATTAACACCATTACTAATGACAAATATCTGGATGTACTGGAACAATCCATAACTGCTGCTGAAGGAATGACGCTGATACCTGTTTACCTGATTGAATGCTTCTTTCAGTTCCAGACCTCTGCGCTTTAGTTCAATATGAACCAACGGAAGACCATTGATAAGCAGTGTTACATCATAGCGGTTCTTATACTTTCCTTCCATCGAAACCTGATGGGTAACCTGATATTCATTCTGACACCATTGGTCGGTGTTGATGAATTCAAAATAGAGGTTGTCACCGTTATCCCTGATGATATGCTGTTTTTCACGAAGTGTTTTTGCTTTCTCGAATACCGAACCCTTACTAAGAATGTTTAATACTTTTTCAAATTCCTTATCGGAGAAATGGATGTTATTATGTTTCTCCAACTGTATTTTAAGGTTGGTTATAAGTTCATTTTCATTATTTATTTGCACCAATGCATAACCCACTTCTTGCAGTTTTGCAATAAGTTGTTCTTCAAGTATCAATTCGGGTTGTTTTGCCATCGTTATGAAATTTCCTTCTGAACTTTTTCCCAAACAGGATATAGGGTTGCATAGAATTTCACCATTGCTAATTTGTACCATGCAATTAGTTCTTCCCAATAGGTCTCATCATTAAAACGTCCCTTTAACTTTTCTAATTCGCTGGGTGTCATTTCGTGCTTGATACGTGATGCTCTTTTATTTTCCAATCTTTCCCATACAATTTTCCCGACAAATGAATTTTCTATTTCATCCTTATGGATTGCCATTGCATCTATAAATTTTTTGTCAGGGTCATTAGAAAAATAAAGTTCAACTCTGAAATTACTTCTGCCGAGACAGAAGGCGAACTTGCCATGCCCTTTCCAAAAACCAATATTATGTTTCGGATGCGCACTAACTCTTTCAAGAAAATCAATATTCTGCTCTACTAAATGATGTTTCAGTTGTCCCCAAAATTTAATAAGCAGTGCTTCGGATTCCTCAACGGATTTGCTTTTATGTTTTTCATCCTTTTCCTTTTCTTGTGCATCAATCATAAATTCTTTTGTTTCGGGCAATGGAATAATTTGCTCCATCTGTAAAAACAACTCGTCTCCCATACTGTAAGGTATTGCCCTAAAACATTGGATTTGAATGTCGTGCTTTAGTAACCAAATTACAGTAGAGGTTACCTCTTTGCGAAAATTATTTGAAACAAAAACAATCCTTTGGTCGTTTCGATTCAATAAGAGTTCTTCTTCTTCCCACTCCAGAAATTCAAGCAGACTTTCTTTTGCATCTTCCCCATTTCCGTATTTGTCGATATACTCCTGATACATTTTGATAATCTGTGCTGTGGTAAGTGTCGAACAATAAGAGGTATACTTGAGTGCTTGCCAAACCACATTTTTACCTGTATCATCAAGTTTGTTTTCAATTATGACCAATCCACCATCCCTGTCTATGGCTAAAAGGTCAAGTCGCTCACTGGTGTCATTGAAACCACTGAATTCTTTTTGAATTATTAATAATTCTTCTCCCAACATATCAGGATTCTTTGCAATCCATTCCTGAAGATGCTCCCTTTCCTTGATTCGCAGTTCTTTAAACAACCGTTGTTCAAGTTTGGTAACATTATTGTTTGTTTTGTTTATGCGATACATATCGTTCAGTATTATTTTATACAAACATTTGTTGCATCAACCCTTTCTTCCAAACCTCTGCTTTTTCTATCTGCATTCGGGTTTGGTTTATTTTAACATCAATGGATGATAGGAAATTAGCGATTTTGGTTTGTTCATCAGGGCATGGTGTGTTCAATTCAATATCGCAAAGCCTTGTACTTGATATGCTCGTAATTTTTGACCCTTGTGCAATTTTCATAATTTGTTGACGAACTTCAGGCGACTTCATCAAATAACCACCAAATCCAGAAGCAATTTTTGTTACATCGGGTCTTGCTAAAATTGTATGCAAACCAGCGAGAACTTTCTCATCATTGAGATTAACCAGTTCAATGCTTTTACCCACATCAGCAAGGTCTTCTGATGCATCAGCAAATACAATGTCGCTGGTCTTACAGTAATTGTCAGAACTTATTCTTTTTATCGAAACGTCAGGCTTGATAAATGGAACTTCCTCTTTCGTGATGTCAAAAAGTGTATTAAACTTAGTGTGGATATCTCCATAGTGAAGATTCTTTACATCTCCTTCTTCATAGTTCAGGTCATCTCTTGAAAAAGAGTTTGTTACTCTAAAGGAATAAATTTGATTGAACTTACTTTTCTCCCACTTCGGAAACTCGAACCCTTTATCGTCTTTGAACCTGACTTGCTGCGAAAATATTTTCTGCATCGCCCCTTTTTTGTAGTGTTCCAGCAGTGTTTTCTTTTGCTTGAGTTGCGTTATCTTTTTGTCAATGGCAGTGAAAAAAGATGCGATTTTTTGTTGTTCGGGAAGAGTGGGGTAACTAACACTAATTTTTGCTAAATCTTTCGAATTAATAGCAGGATAACTTGTGCCTGTACATCTTTCGATAACCTCATCAACAAATTGTTGCAAATGAAGGTACTGATATAAAAATCGGGAACTTTGTTTGGTTTTTATTTGAGCATATCCAGTTGAAGCAACATAATCTCCATTTTTGTCAAAATACAGGTTGTTTTTTTGGTAAGGTCGTACCATTTGAAACAAAATATCTTCTATTTCCAAAACTCTTTGTGCTCGGCTTGGTGCTTCGTTTTTAAATACAACCTCTTCTTTAATTAATTGCCCATTAGTAACACTCTCCAAATCAATATAGATGAATTTGTTTGGTAGTTTAACAGTGGTAGGATTTATTATTGATAGTTCACCCAATTTTTTCTTCTCCCACTCACCTTCAAAATCAGGGAAACGCAATTGCGGCATGTTCTTTTGCATTTCCATGATTAAAACGGTGTTGGTATGTTTAGTTCTTTGCAGAACCCTGCAATGGTTTCATCCGTGTCTTTCATTTCCATTTCCAGTGTTTTTAGTTCACTGGAAACAGCAACAATATCTATGGATTCTTCCTCTTCAAAAGTGTTAACATATCGGGGTATGTTCAAGTTAAAATCGTTATCTCTAACCTCATCCAGACTGGCAACATTACTGTATTTATCAACTGAGATGCGTTTTGCATACGTGTCAATTATCCTGTCCACATCCTCTTCACGCAGATAATTCTGTGTTTTAACCTTTTCGAAATGCTGACTGGCATCAATAAACAAAATATCATCAGGATGTTCACGGCACTTCTTAAATACCAGAATGCATGTTGGTATGGATGTCCCGTAGAAAATATTTGCAGGAAGTCCGATAACGGTATCCAGATAGTTTTTCTCTTCAATCAGGTATTTCCTGATATGTCCCTCGGCTGCACCCCTGAAAAGCACACCATGAGGCATTACAACAGCCATAACGCCATTTTCTGCCAGATGGTAAATCATATGCTGCACAAAGGCAAAATCTGCCTTGGAAGAAGGCGCAAGTTTTCCGTATTCACTGAATCTGTCATCAGTCATAAACAGGGGACTGGCACTCCATTTTGCCGAAAATGGCGGGTTCGCCACAACTGCCTCTGCTTCCAGTTTTTCGTGTTGCGGGTGTTCCAACGTATCTTCCAGTTTAATATCGAATCTGGTATGATGAACGCCATGCAATATCATATTCATTCGGCACAGGTTGTAAGTGGTGCGGTTAAGTTCCTGCCCGTAAAATTTCAGTACATCACAAATTCTGCCCAACCGAAGGATAAGAGAACCTGACCCGCATGTCGGGTCGTAGGCTGATTTAATACGTGTTTTACCCAGTGTAACAATCTGTGCAAGTATTTTTGATGCCTGTTGAGGGGTGTAGAACTCTCCCGCTTTTTTGCCAGCACCACTTGCAAACTGTCCAATCAAATATTCATAAGCATCACCCAGTATATCAATTTTTGAATCTTCTATCTGGAAGTCAATTTTATCAAGATGCGACAGGACTTTTGCAATCACTTCATTTCTTTGTTCCGCAGTCTTACCCAGTTTGGTGCTATTCAAATCCATATCCTCGAACAGGTGGTCGAAATCTTCTTCGCTGCTTGTCCCCATCGTGGAGTTTTGTATGTTGATGAGGATTTTCTGTATGTCTTCAATGATGAAGTTGCTTATGTTCTTGCCATTGCCATTACCACGTTTTGCAACCTGACTGAACAGTTCTGACGGCTTTAGGAAGTACCCCAGTTTTTCAAGCGATTCTTCCCTGATGGCTTCCAGATACTGCTGACCTTTGGCTGAATCTTCTGAGATGTCCAGATATTTTATTTTGTCTTCCTTCAGGATGCCATTGGCATACAATTCTATTTTCTCTGACAAATATTTGTAAAAAATGAAGCCGAGAATGTAATCACGGAATTCATCTGCATCCATTTTCCCCCGCAGGGTGTTGGCTATATTCCAAAGTTGCTGTTCCAGTTGGCGTTTAAGGTCTTCGCTCATTAGGTCGTTTTACTTTTTGTTGAACAAATAAATATTTGATTCCCAATTAGGAATGCCTCAAACCCTACACTTCATGACGGAATTCTAATGGGAAGTCAAAATAAGCATCTAAGATATTCATTCTGATTGTTTATTGCAATGTGTTAATTTTTGATTATAACGAGTTTATACCTTTTTGTTATTTTTGATAGTATGGAATTGATATTAACAGAAGCATATCATCAGGTGTATAAAAACAAGTTTCATATTGATGATTCTCATGTGTATGAAACATTTAAATTATCTACAGTTGTACAGAAATTGGAAAATAATGTAACACTTCATTTAAAGGAATTTAAGAATGGTAAGTGTGCTTTTTTATTGTTAGCCACACAACTTGTAAAGAAAGAAATACTGTTCTCATTTGCGTATTGGATTCCATCAGAATTAATAACGCATAATGTGCCCTTGCTTGATGTGCTTAAATTGTTCGCCCATAAATATGGATGTAAGATTAGAATAGGAACAACAGAAGGGTATTTTATTGAAAATACAAGAAGGTTGATACATGGTAACCTTGAATCCCCTAATCAGTTGATGGAGATTTTAGGCTCAGTTCATATCCCTTGTGAATCGTATGTGTTTTATAATGAAAAGAATAAAAACAATCTCCATTGGGTCGATTGCTACTATTGTTTTGCAATTAATAACAATAAGTATCTTTTGTGGCTTGAAGATATTGAAACAACTGAAATGCCAGTTCCACGGGAGTGGTACACGTATTTAAAAGAGATAACAGAAACGCTTAATCCATATGGTGGAACGGGATTAAAAATATTGAACAAGAAAAAAGGAAACAATGATGGATTAGTATCCTTTAGCGAAGAACAAGACAGTGAACAGTCTGTATTTAAAATCGAGATTCCGAAAACGTATTTACAGCCATTTACCAGAATTATTGATTTGGTAAGTACATTGGGGAAGGGTGAGAAGATAATTGTTATACCTCAACACGAAAGCAATAAATGCATTTTTTGTGGTTCAAGCGAGGTAAGCCAAGAACATATCTTTGCACAGTGGATGAGAGCCTACTTTCCAGAGAAGAAATTCGCCAGTACTCTTCATGCTCGAACTCCTGACGACAAATTGTTAGAAACACTGAAAAGCGGAGTCTCTAAAGGAACTGAAAGTTCATATGGTTATACAAGCCATTTGGTTTGTGCTGACTGTAATGGTACATGGATGTCCCAACTTGAAGAAAAGGCGAAAGGTTTTTTGGTGGATGAGAAAGATGGCTTTCGAGAGAAAATAAGTGATTTAACAATCGATGACCAGAATTCAAAACAATTGGCATTATGGCTTATTATTAAATCCATTTTGCTTTCATTAAAGGGCAACCTTAGTCCAATACTTCCTGATAATGCACTCTCTGATATAAAGAATGGTGACATTCCAGAAGGTTTTTTGATTGAGATAGCAGAAGTTGAATCATCAGATATCGATTTCATTGTAAACAAAGGTATAAAAGCATTCGCTGACTTATTAAGTGTGGAGAAATTGGATAAGAGAATTGCAGAGGACATAGCAAATGAATTCTTTATGGTCAACATTCAAGTGCACCATTTCATTTTTCGTGTAACATACCTTGATGAATCGAAGGGACTAAAACGTGAAGCGTGGATTCGACCAACCAAGATATTATATCCAAAAAGTTATCTATTGCGTTACAAAAAGATTGAAAATGAAGAGGTGTTGTGGGAGAGAGTTGAAAATAATCTGAAACTTCATGTTTTTAATATTGGTTTAAGATTAGTTGACCATTAAATATTCGATGATAGCAAGCATAACATGCTCTGGGTGAAAATAGAGTACTTATTAGTATGTTCTGTAGCATGTCTTCTGGTTGAGTTTAAATTACAAATCATTTTTCCCCAATATCTTCTTCTTTTTATGTTCCAAGATTCGTTTTAAAGCCTCATTCGCATATTTAAATTTTTCACACCACTGTTTGCTTTGCTTCTTAGTTCTGGGGTCTAAGTATTTATCCCAATGATATATATACTTAAAAACTGCATAAGTATTTTTATAATATAAATCCACATACTCGCTTAAATTATATTTCTCATATTCTTCCCATAACGTCTTAATCTCATTCCTCACCAATTCCTCATTTGGAGGCGAGTACGGTCGTGAAAATATATTCTCAAGTCCTTCAGGTATTGTAAATCTTCTTCTTTTCTTACTTCTCTCAGGTTGAGAAATATTGTCGATATATTTCTGGAACTTTTCCCTGTCCTGCAATAAATTGCTGTAAGTTTCAAGATTGATATTTCTTTTCTTCAGTTCCTTATTTAGGTCTATTAGGTCTCTTCTTTTTAAATAATATGTACTACCTCTCTTGAAGTAATTTTTGAATTTGAATTCTTCAATAAGTATTTTTGCAGGATAGTAAGGAGCATGTTTAATAATCGTACTTACTTCACTGTTCTCCACCCATTCCCCCCGTTCTGCTTGCATTTTTTTGAATTCGCTTGCTGCTTTGGTTATGGCTGCTCTTGAGAATTTTTCTTTGACTGGTAAGTCTTCCGTGCCCAAAAGAACTGTAAACAGCATCTTTAACTGCTTGAGTTCAGACAATATTTTATCTTCCCGACTTAGCGGGGAATTATCATTTTCTTCCATTTCAATTGAGTTTAAAAATTCGTATTTCTTCTGTTCCTCAATTTCTCTTCAGTGATGTCGTTTTAAATACTCATCCAAATTATCTCTACCATTCATATATCGGGATTTCTGGATGTATTCGTCCACTTCTTCACGTTTGAATAAGATTCTGCCACCGATTTTATAATAAGGTATTTTTGTGCCCCTGATATTAGTCACAGCAGCAGTTGAAATACCGAGATGTTCAGAGAGTTGCTTTGTGGTTACCCATGTTGGGTCGAGAACAGAAGTGTCTTTCTGGTTCTCGATTCTTTGGATTAGGTTGTCGAGTTTTTCTTCGATTGAAGATAATCTTTGGTCAAGAATTTCGAAGGGATTTTCCATGAGTGCAAGTTTTAAGTTTACCCATAAAATTACATTGAAACTCAATTAAATGAAAGTCTCAGAAAGACTTGGTAAAACCCTTATAGTATGGGTGAAATCCATTGTATGTGTTTAAGATTTGATAATGAAAGGAAAATAAGCCATTGGCAGGAGACGAAGTGGGAGAATCAGATAAAAGCGATATATTATTATTCTACAACTTTTTCTACTACAAAGAAAAATGCCATTGTATATAATTGATTTACAATGGCATTTTGTTTTAATCAGTCGGGGTGAGAAAAATATAATATTTTTATCTTTCTGGTTGTTAATTTTGGTTGTTAATTTTATACTATTTCTGGTTGTTAATAACAGAAAACCCTGTATATCAACTGTATACAGGGTTCAACTGTAGTCCCACCAGGAATCGAACCTGGATTTAAGGTTTAGGAAACCTCCGTTCTATCCATTGA
>MTKZ01040781.1_pt1 | contig 32736 bp, 24 predicted proteins | sample 1042781 | NCBI WGS metagenome assembly MTKZ01 (sample SAMN06212207, study PRJNA360539) | anaerobic digester metagenome | biome: Wastewater treatment plant; material: sludge; isolation source: anaerobic digester fed with sludge from wastewater treatment plant | place: Denmark: WWTP Viborg ...
GCGATGGGCGGTGGTTCTGCCCAGCAAATGCCCACCCAGCAAAGCAGCGGCGGCATGGGCGACATCCTTGGCAGCATTTTGGGCGGGGCGATGGGCGGCGGTTCTACCCAGCAAATGCCAACCCAGCGCAGCCAGCAGCGCAATGTCCCCGCTCAATCCACCCAAAGCAGCGCCGGCATGGGCGATGTTTTGGGCAGCATTTTGGGCGGCATGTTGGGCGGCTCATCCACCGGCATGGGCGGGCGAAGCAGCCAGTCTTCCGCCGATCCTATTGGCTCTATTTTGAGCAGTGTTCTTAGCGGTGGGATGTCATCGGGCATGGGCGCAACCAGCAACAACGGCATGGGCGGCATGTTGGGCGGTTTGCTTGGCGCGGGCGCGGGTGCGGCCCTGCTAGACCTCACACCCTTTGGCCCAATTGTGACCGACCTTGCCAACAAGCTGGGCATTCCGCCCGCAGTTGCCAAAACGGTGGTGGCGTTTGCGCTCATGAAATTGATCACCGGCGCGGTGCAAGGCCGGGCCAGCGCTCAAAAAGCGCCAGCCATGAGCTTGGGCACAGATGTAAGCGGCCTCTCGGCCAGGCTGGGGGCCGGGCAAGGCGTAGACCGGCGTTATCTCGCCCGCTCTGGCATGGTGGATGAGTTGGTTAACCAGACCGGGTTGGATCAGCGCACGGCCACGCAAAGCCTGCTGGCTGCGTTCAACGCGCTCGGCTCGCAAGTTCCAGACGATGTGCAGGCGCAGTTCCAGCAACAATTCGCCCAGTAATTCGCTCAACATTTTGCAAAAAAGGCTTCTGCTGATATACCAGCGGAAGCCTTTTTTGTTTTGCGTTATCCATCCAATTTAATGTTGGGTTACCCTTGCAAAATGCCCAGCAACATGGGCAAAAGCTGTTTTTTGCGGCTCACCACGCCGGGCATGTCCCAAATATTGTCATCTTTGCGGCTAAAGGGCATCCGCTCCAAATAGCGCGTCTCGCCCACGCACACCAGCAGGCTGTTGGAATACACAATATCGGTGACCATCAGCGCGGCAAACTCCAGCCCGCGCTGTTCGCGCAGGTCATTCAGCGCCTTGCGCACTTCGCCAATACGCTCGGTGAGTGACTGGAAATTGGTCACCTCCACCTGCGCCACACCAAATTTGATCTTGCCCGCCTCAAATTCCTTGAAGTCCGCGCTCACCAAATCTTTGGCGCTGCGCCCGCTCAAATCTGCGCCTGCGGCCAAAAGCTGCGCGGCGTATTCATCCAGCTTTTTGTCCGCGCCATCCACCCCAAACGCAATCCAAGAGAGCCACGTGGCGCTGGCTTTGTCGCGAGAGGTGGTGGTGGGCGATTTGAAGTGCAGTGTGTCGGAGAGCAATCCGCTGAGCAACATGCCCGCGATGCCCTCAGGCGGCGTCAAGCGCGCCAGCCGCATCCGCTCGGCCACCAGCGTGCTGCACGAACCCACCGCGTCAATGTGAAATGCGATCGGCAAAGTCGTGCTCACGGTCGCCAGCCGGTGATGATCCAGCACTTCAATCAGCTCGGCCTCGTTCAGCCCGTTCACCGCCTGCCCCACTTCGTTGTGGTCGGTCAAAATCAGCCGCAACTTGGGCGGCTGAAGCATATCCACCCGCGAGCAGGTGCCTTCGTATCCGCCATCAGAATTGACCACCCAAAAGTCCTCGCGGTTGGTGCGCAAAATGCGCCCGCGGTGGTCGCTGATGCGATCTGAGGCCAAAAATTTTGGCGCGCCGGTGTCGCAGGCATCGCCGCATGGCACGCGGATCAGTTCCTTGAACGGCGCGTCCAGCATATCCAACCGCATCGAAAGAAACTCAAACACGCTCTGGCCGGTCACCATCCCCACCGGGTGGTTGTTTTGATCCACAATTGGCGCGGCGCGCTCGGTGCTGGCGTGCAACTGCCATGCCGCGCTCAGCGGGCGGGCAGGATGCACGGGCGTTACGCGGTGCGCGATGAGTGAAAAGCGCGGCGCGGCGTCCTCCAACAAAAACGGCGGCTGCAACCCAAAATAATCCAGTGCAAATTTTGTCTGGGCGTTGATGGAACCCGCGCGGGCGGCGATGGTCGTTTCCTCATCGCGGTTTTGGCGCAGCCACGCATACCCCATCGCCGAGGCAATCGCGTCGGTGTCTGGGTTTTTGTGGCCAATCACATAGATGGCGTCGGTGCGAACCATTTTTTAATTACGAATGACGAATGACGAATTACGAATTGGTGAAACTTTGGGCGGCAAGAATATCTCGCCGCCCAAAGTAGTCATTCGTAATTTGTAATTCGTAATTGATTTAGACGCGCACGCCGCCCATGGTCATGGCCATCACGGCCTTCTGAACATGCAGGCGGTTCTCGGCTTCCTGATACACGATGGATTTCGGCCCGTCAATCACGGCGTCGGCCACTTCAATTCCGCGATCTGCAGGCAGGCAGTGCATGTAAATCGCGTCATCTTTGGTCAGGGCCATGCGGCGCTCATCGCAAATCCAGCTCTTGTATTTCTTGCCAATCTCGGCGCTTTCCTTGTGGTCGCTGGTGGTGAGCATGCAGCCCCACGACTTCGGATACACCACGTCGGCATCGGCGAACGCCTCGTCCATGTCATGCGTAATTTGGAAGGAGCCGCCGCTGGCATCCGCGCCCTGCTGCGCCTTTTCCAAAATCTCCGGCATCAGCTTGTACTCCGGCGGGTGAGCCAGCACCACATCCATGCCATGCCGCGCCATCTGAATGATGAGCGATTGCGGCACGCTGATGGGTTTCTGGTAGCTGGCGGCGTAGGCCCAGCTCACGGCGATCTTCTTCTTCTTCAGGTTCTTGCCTTTGGCTTCCTGAATCGTGAGCAGGTCGGCCAAAATTTGGAACGGGTGATACACATCGCACTGCATGTTCAGGATGGGCACACCGGCGTGCAGAGCAACCTCGTTGGTGTATTGGTTGCCAAACGCCCAGTCGCACTGGCGGATGGCGATGCCGCTGAAATAGCTGCCAAAAATCTTGCCGATTTCCTTGGCCGTGTCGCCGTGAGAAATCTGGGTGGTCTGGCTGTCAATGAAGGCCGCGTGGCCGCCAAGCTGGGCCATGCCGGCTTCAAACGAGCCGCGCGTGCGGGTGCTGGTGAAGAAGAACAACATCGCCAGCGTCTTGTCTCGCAAAATGGGGTGCGGTTTGCCCGCGCGGTATTCCTTCTTCAGGCGGGCGGCCAGCTCCATCACGGCGGCGGTCTCTTCCAAAGAGAAATCCAAATCGCCGATGAAGTCGCGGCCCATCAAATCAACGGGCTTGCGCTTCTTGGCGGTCTTCTTGGCCACGGGGGCCTTCTTTGCTAATGTCTTGGTTGTCTTTTTTGCAGTTGCCATGTTTTTGTGATTCCTATTTTTTTAATTTGTAACTGAACGCGCACAAACGAATTATTTAAGACAAAAGTAATTCTTGTCACCCTGAGCGGAGCGAAGGGTCTCTGGCAAATTTAGCCTAAGAATGGCTTAGCCAGAGATGCTTCGCTCCGCTCAGCATGACAATTGCGCAAGTCCGGTTTTAATTTACTTGATCATCGCCGGGAGCGCGGCATAGAAACTGGTGGCCTTGACCACCTCGTCCAAACTCACCTGATCAATCACGCTGTGGGCGTGAATCTCATCGCCCGGCCCAAAGCCGATTGCGCTAAACTTGGCCTTGCCCGCCCAATACGTGCCGTTTGTGCTGAAGTTCCACTTGCCGCTGTTGGCGCGTTTGCCAAACACGGCCTCGGTGGTGTCTAGCGCGGCCTTCACCAGCGGATGGCTCTCTTCGTAAGCCCACGCGGGGAAATACTTATCCAGCTTGAACACATAGCCGTTCCAGCTTGGGTCATCGTAGGTCAGCATTTCCAGCTTCACATCTTCCTTCTTCACGCCGCTGCGGTCAATCACGCCCTGCACTTCGGCCATGGCGCTTTCCACCGTGTCGCCAAAGGTCACGCGGCGGTCAATGAAAATCGTGGCCTCATCTGGCACGGCATTGATGCTGACTGTGCTGACTTTCATATCGCTCACGGTGATGGTGCCCTTGCCGAGGAACTCGTGCGTGCGCAGGGTGGCGTCCAAATCGCGGATGCCCGCGATGATGTTGAGCAGCTTGTACACCGCGTTGTCGCCCAGAAAGTTGCTGGCGGCGTGGGCGCTGCGCCCCTTGGCCGTGATCTTCATCTCAATGCGGCCCTTGTGACCGCGATAAATTTGCATCTTGGTCGGCTCGCCAATCACGACGTAATCGGGCTTAACCTTCGGGTCCACCTCGGCAAACACGTTTGGCGCAATGCCATCGCACCACTCCTCAATGTTGCCAAAATACCACGCCGTGTAGCCATCCAACAAACCCATATCGCGGGCAATCGCCATGCCGTAAATCATGCCTGGGGTGCTGTTCTTTTCATCGCACGCGCCGCGGGCATACAGAATGCCGTTTTCCACCTTGCCCACAAACGGGTCCCAGCCCCACTGGGTGATGTCGCCGATGCCCACCGTGTCTATGTGCGAATCGAACACAATGACTTTTTTGCCATTGCCGATGCGTCCCAGCACGTTGCCCTGAATATCAAGGCGGACTTCATCGAATTTTAGTTAGCGCATCTCGGCCATAATGCGCTCGCCCACATCCTTGATTTGCGATTCCATGCTGGGGATGGCGCAAATCTCACGCATAAACGTGATGATGTCGTTGCGATGGGATTCCACTTTTGCATTTAGCGCGGCGATTGTTGCCGCATTCACCGGGGTAGAAGTAGACATTGTTTACCTTTCCAGATCACCTGGACAAATTCGCGCCATCACGGGCGCACCCCTCTATTTTAAGCCCGCCGCCGCGCGGCTCCCGTGAGCATTTTGCCATTGGCGTTTTGCAAATCGCCCCCCTCAAATTCATTGCGGTAAAATTGATGGTCGCGGGCCATTAGCTCAGTGGTAGAGCGGGAGCCTTTTAAGCTCTGCGCCACAGGTTCGATCCCTGTATGGCCCACTAAAAAAAGCGGGCCAGACTGTTTGAAGCAGTCTGGCCCGCTTTTTTACGCCGAGAACGCAGCCAAAATCATCTCAGTCCCCAGTTCAATCCCTTTGTGCTGCGGGTCATTAGATGGCGTATAGGCCGCCAGCGAAACCACGCTCATGGGCAAACTGCGCGCGGCTGCGCCAATAGATTTGACCAACTGCTCGCGCGGGGGCCAGTGCGGCGCGGGCGTGAGCGTTCCGGGCACGGCCACCGGGCCAGCCACGTCAATATCCAAATGCAAATACCAGGCCGGGGCATGGTTTGCCATTGGCTTCAGCAGCCCTTCAATTCTGGCGCTTGTGCCGTCGTCCATCATGTCCTTCGCGTCCAGCCGGGCGATGTGGTTTCGGGTGAGCGCGGCTTCTTCCGCCGGGTCAAGATCGCTCGCGCCGATGAGCGCCGCCGCGTTCGCAGCCACTGGTTTTTTCAACCCCGCCGCTTCGCGCCAGTCGTCAAAATCAAACCCCAAAATCACGCCATACGGCATCCCGCCCCACAAACCGGTCTCGCTGGTTTGCATGGTGTGGATGTCGCCGTGCGCGTCATACCAAACCACCCCCGCCCCGCCCTTTGCGCGGGCCAGCCCGCCCGCCGCGCCGGGGGAATGGGTGCAATCGCCCTGCAAAACCAACACGCGGTCGTGCGTTTGCAACGCGGCATACACCGCGTCAGACTCGCGCCGCGAAATATTACCCAGGTTGGTGATCGTGTCGCGCCCGCGCTCGCCTTTTGCCATCTCAACCCACACCGGCTCACTTACGGTGTGCCCCTGCGCGGTCAGCGCTTGGGCAATGCCCGCATTCAGAAATGCTTTTGGCCCCTGCGAGTTCCCCCAGCGCATGACATCTACGCTGTATGGCACACACACAATGGCGATGGTGTATTTGTTTGTCATGTTTTTAGCCTTCAGAGATTAAAGTTAGTTCCACTCAATAAACAACGGAACGATGTTAACCGAAATTGACGTTGCCGGCGAGACCGTGTAAAACGGGTTGCCAATGGAGGTTGGCGTGGATGGCAACGCAAGGGTTTGCGCGCTGGAAGTCATCGCCCACGTTATCCACAAAGTTCTGCCCGCGCCGCTGAATTTGTACACCACCAGCCCGGCGGCGGGTGTGGTCTTTTCCACAAACGTCATGCCCGCCAGCTTCAAGGTGGTGTATTGATACATTTGAAACGCGCTGCGCGTGGTCAAGTTGTAATTCAGCAAGCCAGTGCCAAATTGCTCAAATTGCGGCGGGGCGGCATCGCGCAGGCTGTGCCAAATCACCACATCCGTGCCTTCGGCCACAGACTCGGCCAACACTTTTGGCACATACAAAGCCTTGTTGTCCTCATAGCTAATGGCGCGCTGCGCCTGAGTGCAGGTCTGATACGCGGAATTCACGCATATCAGCGACCCTTCGGAAAAAATGAGTTGTTTGCCGGTTACGCTATATTGACTGAGCAAACTGCGAATGTAGCGTGTTTTAGCGCCCACAACCGTGCCGGTGGTAGACCAACTGCTGGCCCAGTCTGGGCTGGCAAACACGCCATCTGGCGAGTAATAAAAGAAGTAGTCGTAGCCGTGGTAGCTCACGCCATCAAAATACGGCGCGCCACCAGCCGCCAAAACGCCCCGCAAAAAGCGGGACGATCGGCAATACACATCGTCACGCACGGCGGGGTCGCACGAAAGCAGCAACCCACCCACGTATACCTTTGCGGTTGGGTCGGCCTGCTTGATGCGCGGGTAAGCCGCTTGCAATAATTTGGCGTATTCCTCGCCGCCATAGTTACCGCGGGTGTCGTCGTCATTGCCATAACAGCCAAATTCATCATCGTAGGTGGGCGCAAAGAAACGCGGGTCCACATCCGGCTCGTTCCACAACTCCCAATGATGCACGTTGTATGGCGGCGCGCTGAGCTTGGTCACAAGGTCATACATGAAGTTGCCAAACGCGGCCAGCTTGTCATCTCGCACACGGCCGCACGGCATGTTGGCAAACTGACGCGCCCATTCTGGTGTTCGCCTCACGATCAAAATGACCTGATAGCCATTTGCGCTGGCGTTGATTAATTCCTGCTCCAGCGCGTAATATTCGTCATCCTCCCAAACGCGGGCGCCCTCGGTGGGTTCAATGGTTGACCAAAGCACACCGTTGCGCCGCAGCCACTTTGTGTTTGTCTGGTGCAGTTGGGCCATGCCGCCCGCGTCATTCAGCGGGGCCATATCCACCCCAAACACATTTTTAGCCGCTGGCCCGCCGCCGCCCATCGTCATGGGCAAAAGCACTTTGTAAACGCCCTGAACTTCGGCTTGCGTGGGGGCTGGCCCGCTGGAAACACCCGCCAGCATTGCAAGCAACATGAGAAGGGCCAGGGATATTCGAGAAAAACTCTTTGAGAATCGAGAGGGGTTCATCGTATTCATAAAGGACAATTCTACCGAGCGCTGGTTGCGCCCTGCCCTTCCTTAGCGGATGGGGCAAAGTGCAAATGCACATCTACTCCGGGTAAATCGTTCAAAGTGCTGATTGAAATTGTTTTCTGTCCAAAAATTTTGCCCAAACGCATTTTCTTCAGGTTTACTTTGCTTTATTGCGTTTGTGTGTATTGGCGTTTCACCCGCAGCGGATAAAATCCGCCGCCTTAAGCATTAGAAAACCCGCTGGCGCAGGTTAAAAACGCCGATATAACCCGCAGGCGGGTTTCTTAATCAACTGGTCGCCGGATTTATCCACGTCCTCCTCGCGAAAGCGGGGATGGCGGCAACCGGCGCACATTGCGTCAGAGTGCATTACTCGAATAGATGGGGCAAATGNNCGGGTTTCTTTTTTCCACACCGGCACAATTTGTTTGATGCGGTCAATCCCATACCGGGCCGCCTCAAACGCGCCGCTGCCCCGGTGCGATGCGCTGCACACCACCGCGATGGTCGGTTCGCGCACATCCATTTGCCCCAGCCGCTGGTGCAGGGCGATGCCATGTACGCCGGGGAATTTCTCGCGCATTTCATCGGCCACCTGGCGCATTTTTGCCAGCGCCATCGCCTGATAGCTCTCGTACTCCAGCCGCGTGGTTTGGTCGTGGCCGGTTTTGCCGCGCACCGTGCCAATGAAGAACACCACCGAGCCATCTTCATCGGTTGTCACAAACTTTTGCAGCGCGTTCAAATCAATTGGGGTCTCATCCACCTGCGCCAGCGTGGGCGGCGCGTCTGGCGCGCCCCCGCTCACGGGCGGGAAAATGGCAACTTCATCGGCGGGCTGAATTAGCTCTTCCTCAAACGCAAAATCCTGGTTCACCGCCACCAGCGCCTGGTCTAGCAGCGGGGCAAGCGCAGGGTGTTGCTGGGCGATGGATTTTCGGAACGCGGCCACGCTCAGCGGGCCATCCAGCGCCACATCAATGGTTGGTTTGCCCGCGCGTTCTTTCAGCGTGGCAAAAAGCAGAACCTTCATATCAATTACGAATTACGAATTAAAAATGGGCTTACGCAAGCAAGGTGTAAACCTCTCAAAACAATGATATGTCATGCTGAGCAAAGCGAAGCATCTCTGGGGAAATATTTTCCAAGCCGATATTTTGCAGAGATTCTTCGCGCGCAAATTTTTTGGCAAGCCGGGTTTTGTGAGCGCGCTCAGAATGACAGTCATCCTGTTTATGCGTTCCAGATTTTGTGTGAGCAAAGTGAAAAATAAAACTCCCGCATTTCCGCGCTATTTGTCCAAAATCTGATCCATTTCCGCCACGAGGCCGGGCAGGTTGTCGAACTGAATCAGCCCCTTGCTGCCTCCGCTAAAATCGCGCAGGCGGATGTTGGCGTTTTTGCGCAGCCCGCCAATTTGGTTGTAGGTCGTGGCCCAATCTTTCGCGTATGCCATCAGCACGGGCATGGGCAACGAGCGGTAAATTTTTGGCATGTCCCGCGAGAACAATTTGCCCGCCAAAAAGTAAAACGGGGCGTTTTTTGCGCCGGGTTGATGGCTGGTGACATAGGCGTAGTCCACCAGATCAACCTCTACCTGAGAGGCGCGGCTGAGCTGCAAGAAATACTGAATGCTGGGGCGCGAGGCAATGGTGTCATACAAAATTTGGCTCCACTCTGGCCGGCGATACAGCCCGAGCAAATCATCCCGGCCTCTGGCGCGGCTGGCGGTTTGGCCCAGCCCGGTGGGCGAGATGAACGTGATGGAGCGAAACAATTTTGGCCGCGCTTTGGCCGCCAGCGCCACAAATTCGCACCCCAAAGAGAGCGCGGCCACATCGGCGGCCTCGCCTTTTAGCTGGTGGTTGATGAAATCCAGAATCACCTCGGCAAAAAGCTGAGGCGAATACGTGCGGTCAGGCCGGTCGCTAAACCCATAGCCCGGCAAATCAAGCGCATACACCCGCCGGGTGGGCGCGTAATGATCAAACAGCGGCTTCATCTCATACGCGCTGGCCGCCGCGTTTATGCTGTGCACCAAAATCAGCGGCGCGGTCTTTTTGTTAGATGGGTTAACCGAGGCGTAATAGGCCACTCGCCCGGCGTTGGTGTCAAACGTGCGCAGGTCGCCATCCAACGCAGAGGTGAGCGGCAAATCATGCCGAACATACCGGCGCATATACGCCGCCCAACCCAACACAAGCCCCATCCCCGCAAAAAGGGTTGTTCCTGCGATGATTGGCAATACCGCGCTTTTGCGCGATTGGGATTCAGTCATCATGGAATTGTATCCTTCGCTTTTTTTACGCTTTGGCGATCATCTTTCGCCCTTCACTCTTCACACTTTACTCTTCATTTGCCTTTCCAGTTTGGTTTGCGTTTTTCCACAAACGCCTTCATGCCCTCTTTCTGGTCTTCGGTGGCAAACAGCAAATAAAACAACCGGCGCTCATCGGCCAGCCCATCGCGGAGCGGGCTTTCGTAGGCCTGGTTCACCATTTGTTTGGCAAACTGCGTTGCCAGCGGCGCCCGCGCGGCGATCTGGTTTGCCATCTCCAGCGCGTTCTCCAAATAGTTTTCCACCGGCCACACCCGGCTCACCAGCCCGTGCGCCAACGCCTCGCCCGCGCTCAAAAAGCGCCCGTTCAGTATCATCTCCATCGCCAGAGCTTTGCCCACCGCGCGGGTCAGGCGCTGGGTGCCGCCCGCGCCGGGGATCACCCCAATGTTAATTTCTGGCTGACCAAACTGGGCGGTCTCGCTCGCCACCAGCAGGTCGCAAGCCATCGCCAGCTCGCACCCGCCGCCCAAACACCACCCGCTCACGGCGGCAATTAGCGGTTTTTTGATGGCGCTCAGTTTGTCCCACACCTCAATCCGCCCGCTGGTCGCCATGCTGATGGCGGTCGCGTCGGCCATCTCGGCAATATCTGCCCCGGCGGCAAACGCGGCGTTGTCTCCGGTGATGACCAGCGCGCCAATGGCCGGGTCGGCGTCAAAGGCCAGAGCCGCGGCCAGCAGGTCGGCCATCACTGCGCCATTTAGCGCGTTGCGCTGTTTTGGCCGGTTGATGCGGATGAGACCGGCTTTGTTTTTTACTTCGGTGAGGACAACGGGGTCTGCCATGTTTTACTCCTGCTCATGCGCTCACGCCGGATGGCTGCGCTTTATTTTGTGTTTCGCATTGTAACGTGAAGCGCCCAAAAATAAAACGGCCACAACCGAGGATTGTTTTTTTAGGAAATTCTGCGATACTGCCCCTCAGGCCGTACGCACATACAAATAAATTGGGAGGTATTTTTGTCATGGGCAGCATTATTGGTAAAACTGACAGTTTTGCGTTCAAAGTTTCGCAAGATTTATTTGAAGATTATGCGCAGTTTATTGTGCGCATAGACGGGCGACAAATTGGGGAGACACAAACCGTTGATGGGTCGGCATCCATCGCCGAGGACAAGTGGGAGGACATGACGGTGACCGGCTGCTTTGGCCCTGGCCCGCATGTGCTTGAAGTTCAATTTCTGAATGACGCGTGGGGCGGGCCAGGCGGTGGGGATCGCAACATGTATGTTAAAGACGCTGTTTTTAACGATGTCCGCATGCGCGCGACATCATCGGGAGAGTAGTATTACCCCAACCAAATTGCTTCTTTCTCAACGCAAGCGGCGCCATCACCCACACCATCACCAACACCAACGCCCACGCCCAGCCCTACGCCCACGCCCACGCCAACGCAAAAAATCGGCGTTTCTTTGTGGGCATACGATGAGTCACTGGGAGAGGTGTTATCGGCCACCAACAATATCGCGTCAGACTGGGGGTTCAGCTCTCTGGTGGTTGACGCGCATTTGGATAACCCTCAGCGCGATTTTGCCCTGGGGGAACTTGCCGCCCAGAAAGGCGTGGAGTTAATCTGGCTAATGTATCGCGGCGGCCCAGACTTGGACAAAATAAGCATGTCTTTGCTGAGTCATTCAATGCAGAAGGTGGAAACGTGGGTGAACATAGTCAAAACCACAACAAGCACAAAAGGCTACATGATTGTGGATGAAGGAAGCAATTGGGACGGGCCGGACAAAAAACGCATGGAGAAGTTTCGCGCGGTGGTAGACAAGCTTAAAAGTGCGGATCCAGCTCACCCAACCATCAACGTTTCTAACGCGGCGTGGTGGTCTGGCGGCAACGCATCTGCGGGCGACCGATCTTACTCGCGGCGCTGGCTGAATTATGCGGATGTTGACATGTTCAGCATACGCGCCGACAAAGCGACGGCGAAGGCGATGTGCGCGGAGTTTGCCTCGCTGACCGATAAAAAGCTGGGCGTTTTTCTGCCAAGCTGGTACGTAGCCGGAAAACCTCAGGAGATGGCTGCCCAGCAGATGATTGTGGATGACGCGCTGGCTGGTCACGAGGTCAACGAGCGCTACCAATATCTTTCGTGCTGGTCATACAAAGACTTTAATCAACCTACTCAATGGGTCACCATTGGCCAGGATGCAGTGCTAAAAGACAGAGTGCTGGGCGCGTTGGCAGAAGTCAAAGCCCGGTGGTAGGGCTTGCGCAAAAGTTTAGAGAATCGAGCGAAAGCTTCCGAGGTCGGGCTGCTTGCTGGGAAGATTTGCGACTTGCCCAAGCCTTGGCAGTCCGGCTTCTGTGTGCGCTGCAAATGAGCAGCCGAAGGGCGCTGCGCTGCGAGAGGCTGAGTTTGCGAACAGATCGAGCGGCCATCGTTTGCCAGAATTGGCCTTGCCTTCTATAATCGCAACAATCACAATCTCATCATTTTTTTACGGAGGCCTATCATGCTCAAGAAGCCCTGGCTGTCTTCATACGAGGCGCAGGTTCCGCACTCGTTGCAGTATCCAAAGACGACGCTGAACGAGTTATTTAACGATGCCGTGCGCAAATATGGCGATAAAACGGCCACAAAGTTTGTGCTGCGCTATTTGCTGGGCGGCAAGGTCATGGTGGGCGGCACGCTGACCTACATGCAGCTTAACCTGTTGATTAATAATTTTGCGGCGGCGCTGGCGGGCATGGGAGTTAAAAAGGGCGACCGCGTGGCGGTGATGTTGCCAAACTCGCCGCATTTTGTGATTGCCTTCTTCGCCGCCATGCGTCTGGGGGCCATCGTGGTGAACACCAACCCCACTTATACCGCCCGCGAATTGAAGCACCAACTGGAGGACAGCGGCGCGGAAACAATTGTCATCCTCAACTTGTTTTACCCGCGCTTGAAGGAAATTGTGAGCGAAACGCACGTGAAGAACACGGTGGTGGCGTATGTGTACGATACGCTGGGTTTTCCATCGCACCTGCTGGTAAAGAGCGCCCAAAAGAAAGACCCGGAGTGGAACGAACCGCAGACCAGCGCAGATACGCACAATTTTGCGGACCTCATCGCCAAAACCGGCACACCGCCGCGGGCAGAAATTTCTGCGGATGACGTGGCGCTGTTTCAATATACCGGCGGCACAACGGGTTTGCCAAAGGCGGCCATGCTCACCCATCACAATCTGGTGGCAAACGTCATTCAAACCACCGCGTGGGATCACACCGCCAAAAAAGGCGCGGAAAAAGTGATGTCGGCCATCCCGTTTTTTCATGTGTATGGGATGACGGTGTGCATGTTGTATGGCCTGAGCAGCGGGGCGGAGCTGGTGATTGTGCCCAACCCGCGCCCCATCGAAAACGTGATGCGGGTGATTCAAAACGAGCGTTGCACCACGTATCCGGGCGTGCCCGCCATGTATATCGGCATCATCAATCACCCACGGATTAACGAGTTCAACCTGCGCAGCGTGCGGGTGTGCATCAGCGGCAGCGCGCCCTTGCCAATGGAAGTGCAAGAAAGGTTTGGCGAGTTGACCGGCGGGCGGCTGGTGGAAGGCTATGGTCTGACCGAGGCCGCCCCCGTGACGCATTGCAACCCCATTTTTGGCACGCGCAAATCGGGCAGCGTGGGCGTGCCCTACCCAGATGTGGAAGCCAAGCTGATTGACCTGAGCACGGGCCAGGAGTGTGAGCCAGGCGAGGACATCACCGGCGAGTTGTGCTTGCGCGGGCCGCAGGTGATGAAAGGATATTGGAATAAGCCCGAAGAAACCGCCAACACCATTGACGCCGATGGCTGGTTGCACACCGGCGATATTTGCCGCATGGATAACGATGGCTTTTTCTTTATCGTGGATCGCAAGAAAGACATGATTAATGTGGGCGGGCTAAAAGTATTGCCGCGCGATGTGGAAGAAGTGCTGTTCATGTTCCCCAAAGTGCAAGAGGCCGCCGTCGTTGGCATACCCCATCCCACCCGCGGTGATGACACGCTCAAGGCGTACATCGTGCTTAAGCAGGGGATGGAATGCACGGCGGATGAAGTGCGCGAACACTGCAAGAAAAACCTCGCGCCATACAAAGTCCCCCGCGAGATTGAGTTCCGCACAGAACTGCCCAAAACGCAGGTGGGCAAAATTCTGCGCCGGGTATTGGTGGAAGAAGAAAAGCAAAAAACGAAGAAGTAGCTGTTTGTTGATGAGCGCGGGCGCAAGTCCGCGCTCATCATTTACGATGAATACAGCCGCTTCAAATTTGTCTTTTGCTATTTGTCTTTTGCTATTTGTAGGCCAAAACGCCAAACGCGGCGGGTTTGGGGATGATGACGTGAAACCCCGCCTGGCTCAGGCGCTTCATCGTGCCTTTTGTCACCGTCGCCCCAGAAGCGCTTTCTGGGTTTCCAATGTAATGAAACATCCTGCCGCGCGGTTTTAACACGCGGTATGCCTCGTGGTAAAAATCCAGCGAATACAGCTCGCCGCCAAGGCTGAGCATGGGCGGGTCGTGGATGATCATGTTGTAGCTGGCGGTCTCAATCCCAATAATCACCTCGGCGCTATCGCCAATGGTTTGCACAATGCGCTTGTTGGTGAACAACCCCTGCGACCAGGGATTTTGCCGCGCGATTTCTTGCGCAGCCGGGTCAAGCTCAATTGTGGTGACAAGGGCCGCAGTTTTTGCGGCCTCAATTGCGGTGTAGCCCAGCCCGGTGCAGGTATCCAACACAAAACCCTGCGCCGATCCAATCGCGGCAATTTTGCTCAGCGTGTCTCGGTGCGGGTCTGTGCCTTTGATGCGGTGCATGGGCTTGCCGCTAATCAGCATGGTGGGCGCGCTTGCGGTGGGATAAAGCGAATACGCCAGCGCATACGCCTCGGAATACGCCTGAATGACATGCGCTTCGCCATTTTGAATTCTGAAGCAGGCATTTTCGTGGTCGGCAATATGGCCGATGACAGCCCAAGAGAGCAAATCGCCTTGCGGCAATTGCGCGCCGTCATGTTGAATATTCACCTCAACCCGGCTCAACTCCAAGTCAAGCGAGACACGCACATGCGGGCGAGAATGATGGCGGGCCTCCAGCAGAGTTTTGGCCTGATAATGCGAAAGCGTAGGGAACAATGATGTCATGAAAGCAAAGATAAGTCTATCATTTTGAACGTGCGCATGCGCAACTCTACCCGTCAACACATTTTGTCAGACCCGCAAATTTCGTCGCTCTGCGCAAGCCCGGCCAGAGAACCTATTTTCATATTCTGCCGGTCAGGCTTTGCGTAAACCTGGCGCTTTTTGTGGCGCGGTTGTTTTAGGGCGCGGCGATGAGCGCGGCGATGAGCGCGGCGCAGACGCAGGTTTGTTTTTAATGCGCGGCTTGCGATCTGGCAAATCCACCTCGCTCAACGCGCTCAATATCCAATCATCAAGCTGGCTGGCCAAATCTTCCACCTCGCCAACGTTTCCGCATACCAGCGCCATGCGAGGAGACACATCCAGCGTCTCAATGTTCTGGGCGTGACAGATGAGTTGAACATCCTTCGCGGGCGCTTCTCCATCACCCCCATACCGCAAAATAAATTGTTCGTTTTTTGCCGTGTCCATATTGCCCCTTGATTTATTCAGACCAGTTTTATCATGCCCTGGCCCTCGTATTTTGCGCCAAATCCCATCTGCATCGTCATGGCGTAGACCATGCGAGCCATCATATCCGAGCGCTGCTGGTTGCGCGGCATACTCAAGATGGATGAGTTGAGCGCCAGCAGCCGCGCCGCCGCGCCGGTCACCGCCGGGCAGGCCATCGAAGTCCCATCCATCACCGCATACCCGCCGGGAACGGTAGAAATAATGCCCACGCCCGGCGCAAACACATCAATATCTGGCCCGATATTCGAGAAACCCGCCACAAAATTTTCTTTGTCTTTGCCAAACGGAGCCTGCACATCGCCCGTTTGCGTGGTGTTGGGCGGGAAGGCGCTTTTGCGGCCCATCGCGCTCACGGCCACCGCCAATGGGTCGCGGGCGGGCGCGCCCACCGGTTTGCGGCTGTCATTCCCGGCGGCGCAAATCACCAGCGAGCCGTGAGCGCGGGCATAGGTGATCGCGTCGTGCGTGGCCGCATCCACCGTGCCCTGCCCGCCCAGGCTCATATTCACCAAATCGCAGCCATCCTTCACCGCCCGGTCGAGGGCTTTGAGAATGGCGTAATTGCTGGCGGTCTCGCTTCCTTTTGCAAACACGCGGTAGCTGCGCAAAAACACGCCCGGCGCAAGCCCGCGTATGCCGTTTGGCGCACTGCCACGCGCCGCGATAATGCCCGCCACATGCGTGCCATGCCCCAGCCCGTTATCGCCAAAATCGCCCGGCAACTCGCCCGGCGCGGTGTTCACGCCGCCCTCAATCCGCAAATCAGGCTCGGCAGAAATGCCCGTGTCAATCACGCCCACCCGCACACCCTGCCCGGCGGTCAGCGGCGCGGCCCCATAAAAAAACCGCAGCGCGTCCATGTAATCCAGTTTGATGGATGCGAGGCTGACTGTGTATCCGCGCGTAATCTTCACCGCGTTCAACAACGCATTCCACAAGCTCTTTTGCGCATACACATACAGCCGTTCAACCGCCGGGGTGGCGCGGCCCAGATCCAGCGAGACGATCCCTTTCGCATCGGTCTTGCCCTCCGCGCCAGCCTTGTTCGCAAAATCTGTAAACGCGATGACATCCGCATTTGCCACCGGGCTGCCATTTTCTGAAACAACCTTGATTTGGGTGGCCGTTTTGCGAACAACGCGCGAGACGGTGGGCGGAGTTTCAATCGCGGGGCGCGGGGCCAGCGCCGGGCGATATAACACCAGCGGCACCACCCTCACCCCCGGAAATTCGGCCTTAAGCCGCAAACGCTGAGCCTCATCCAGTTCCACCAGTTTTGCGCCGCCCTCGCTCAGGCCATCCACCACTTTGATGTCATCTCGTGGCGCTGCGCCGCTCACAGCCTGGCGCGTCCACAACTCACGCATAAACGCCTCGCTGGTCGGGTTGGTCATACGGTCCGGCTGAAGGCCATCTGGGGGAAGAAGAATAAATTGATCCATTGCGCGTTGCGTGGGCAAACACTTTGTCGGAGACTCGTGTAAATTAACCGCAGGCAAAGCTTAGCACAAAACGCAAAAAATGGTTAGGGGCTGGGCGCGGGAGATAATCTGAGAAGAGATAATCGGTGAGCGCGCTCACCGGCTTGACCAACACATGCGTAAATCCAAGTCTAACAAGCAAAGGCAAAAGGTGGAATATGAAAATTGATACCGGCATTGGCATAGACAACGTGGGCGACCTGAAAAGCATGGCCGCATTTGCGGCGCAGGCCGAGGAAATTGGCTACGACGCGTTGTGGTCATCCGAGACGCAGCACGACCCGTTTTTGCCGCTGGCGCTCGCCGCCACATCCACCAAAAAGATGGGACTGGGGACAGGCATTGCGGTGGCCTTTGCGCGCAGCCCCACCGTGCTGGCGCATCAGGCGTGGGATATGCAAAAGCTGAGCGGCGGGCGGTTTATTCTGGGGCTGGGCACGCAGGTCAAGCCGCACATCGAGCGGCGCTTTGGCATGATTTGGGATCAGCCCACCGCCCGGCTGCGCGAGTATATTCTCGCCATCCGCGAGCTTTGGCGGGCCTGGCAGACCGATGGCAAAATCAACTTTCGGGGCGAGTTTTTTAAGCTCACCCTGATGACGCCGTTCTTCAACCCCGGCCCCATTGACCACCCGCACATCCCCATCTACATTGCTGGCGTGAACGAGCGGCTGTGCCAGCTTGCAGGCGAGCTGTGCGAGGGTTTTCATGTGCATCCGTTTCACACGCCAAAATATTTGGCAGAATTTATTTTGCCCAACATTGAAGAAGGCTTGCGCAAAAACGGGCGAACGCGCAAGGATATTGCGCTGGCTTCGGGCGTGTTTGTTATTGGCGGGGCCACGCCCGAACAACGCGCCATCAACCGCGAAGATGTGCGCCGCCAAATTTCGTTTTACGCCAGCACGCCCAGCTACGCGCCCGTGTTCGAGCTTCACGGCTGGGGCGGGCAGGCGGAGCAGCTTTCGCAACTGGCCGCGCGGGGCAAGTGGGCCGAGATGCCCGCCGTCATCACCGATGATATTTTGTACACGTTTGCCGAGGAGGGCGACTGGGCCGAGTTGGCCCGCAAAGTTGCCAAACGCTACGATGGCCTGCTTGACCGCGTGATGTATTACCTGCAAGCGCCGCCAGAAGCGCAACGAATCACGGTAAAAACGTTTGGCGCTTTATAAACCCATGGCTCGCAGGCTGCTTGTTTTTTTGCTGATGGCTTTTGCGCTGGCCAACATCGCGCGGTGCGGGCTTGCCATTCAGCAGGCCATAACCCTGCCAGACCTCCCTCAGCCGTTTGCCGCGTGGGTGAACGCCGCCACCGGCGCGGTATGGGCGCTGGGGTTTGGGCTGGCCGCGCTGGTCACCGCCGCGCGGTTGCGCATCATGCGCTGGGGCAGCGTTGTGTTGATGGCGCTCTACCACGCGCATCTCTGGCTCAACCGGGCGGCCTTTGCCCGCGCAGAGAATGCGCCATTGACCGCAGGGTTTAACCTTTTGCTGGCGGTCATCGCGGTTGGGGGCGTGGCCGCGCTGAGTGGTTTGGCGTGGCGCAAAAATTTGGAATGAACTGAAGGCATTTTCCTAATTTTCATTGTTCTCAAAAACCAACGCGCAACTGCTTTTGCTCGCGACAAAAGGGTGTGATAAGGGGCGGCCAGAGTTTCCTCAACAAAAACCCTGGCCGCAAATTTATCCCTCGGCGCAATTAGCCCCACGACTGATTGGGCGTGCTGGTTTGGCTGTCGCGTTGTTCAACCGGCAAGTAGGCGTTGAACAGCGGGTTGTAGGTCAGACCTTCTCCCCGCGCAATTCCCGCGCTCATGGCTGCTTGCAGCATTTGATACCCCGGGTCATCACACTGGCTAAACAGCGGCGCAATTGACAAAAGCATTTCGCGGTTGCTTTGCGCTTTGATCAGATTGATTTCGCGCTCCTGTCGGGCTTTTTCCAGCGCCGATATGGGCACACTATCCACCACTTGAACGCTTTTGCTGGGACTCATGACAATGCCAGCACCCGCAAGTTTTTGTGAAAGGTTGACGCTGATCATGTCCTCCAAGCCATCTTTCCACCACTTCTTTTTTAGAAATGAGGTTTGGCTTTCGTTAATGGCCTGACGTGCCAGACGCTCTATCCAGTAAATGACAATCCCATTCCAATCCGCGTCGCTTCTTTTTAACGCCTCGCAAATCTCACTCGTGTCATTTGCCAGCAACCTTGGCAAATCCAATTTATAAGTGGCTTGCAATGTCAAGGTGCATGGATCGTTATCTGCAGAAAGAACACTGGCAAGAACAACATTTACCGAACGCACAAACCGCGAAATGGATTGAACGCGAACCTTCTCAATAAACGGAATGGTCATGTCCCATTCACCATCTGGAACAAACCGGTTGAATTTGCCAAATCGGTAAATCACGCCATCGTTCATTTCTGGCGGCGCATACACGCGTGTATACAGAAAAGCTATGCCGGTGACAAACACAAAAACAATGGCAGATACGTTGGCAACTGTTTGAGACATCTGCGTCTCCACGAGAAGCGTACCAGTTAGCCCGGCAACAATCACGGCAAGAATGAGTAGGATGTTTTTGATTTTCATATCACACCTCCACGGCCAAGTTATGGGTGATCCTTATTTCATTCGGATAATCTTTTGCGACGGACACTATGAAAGAGAACAATTTCATAGAAATCTTTCACTTGATTTCCTTCACCTCCTTGGAAAATGTTGTATGTTTCATATTTTTAGGAATTCTTCACAATGCACGCGTAATATACTCATAAATTTGAGTAATGTCAAGTGTATTAATGGGTGTTTTTTGGTAAAACATTGAAAATACACGCAAAAAATGTATACTTTAAGCATGTATGAGGGCTTGCGGCAAAAATTGCCTGGGTGCTCGTCTGAGCAAAATGCGGATTGGCAGAAAGAAATTCGCGAGATCATCCATCAGCCTGTTTTTTTAAACGGGGCGGAATGGCTTTCGTCATTAACCCATCTTCTGGAGCAATGGCAAGCCCCGGCGCGATCTTGGCTTATTTTGCTGGGCGGGGTAATATGCCAAGATGATGCGGTGGAATTGGAAAGGTTTGGCGAACTCACCCATTCCCATCTGACAGAAGAAATACGCCGCTACCGGGCCATGATCAAGCCGCTAGATGAAGAGCCGGATGTTGAGGAGCACCGCCCCGAATTACGCGCAGACCGGTTGAGAGAATTGTATCGGCTGGCATATGTGGATACAGATTTAGCGTTATTGTGCGCGGCAGCCCTCTCATCTCGCATTGAATTTTGCGTTTTGCAAAAAGACCCGAACAATAAATGCACTATTGATTTTGCGGATGATGGACGCGTTATTCTGCTCCCATTTTTGGAGATGTTGGGTTTATGGGAAATATGCCGCAAGGTCGGGAATTTGGTGATGAAAATTGCGCGAGCTGATGAGTGGGCGCTTATTGAAAATGGCTTAAAACAAAAGCGAAAATTTTATAACGATGTTCATGGGGAAATTATCGCCGTCTTGCAAGCCAAATTTGGCGGTCACAACCTTCGTGGCGAACTAAGCCCGCATATCAGCCCGCCTGCCAGCATTCAACGCAGAGTAGATCGATCTGCTGTATTACGTGAATTGCTTAACCTGGTTAAGGTGGATGTATTGGTTGACAGCCCACAAGATTGCTACCGCGCATTGGGAATCATCCATGAGGTGTATAAACCCATTGGCGGGAGATCTTCAATAGCCGCGCACTTCCGGGATCAGATCGCAACGCCAAAATTTAATGGCTACCGCGCACTTATTACAACCGTTGCCGTAAATATAGCAGGGCGCGAAGGAGAGTCGCGCGTTGAATTCCGTATCCGCACCCGCGACATGGAACGGACAAATACGATGGGCGTGGCTGCCTGCTTGTATGGCGGCGTGGGGCGTGGCTTGCCAGCATGGTGGAACAACATCGCGCAACGAGAGTTTGTGCGGTCTCTGCGATCAGGAGTAATTACACCGCAAATTTTTGTGTTTAGTCATTTAGGCGAAATGCTGGAGATGTCTTATGGCAGCACTCCACTGGATTTTGCGTACGCCATTCACTCTGAAATAGCAGAACACATTATCAGAATAGATGTCAATGGGCGCGCATCTGCATTTGACGCAAAATTGCGCAACGGCGATTTGGTGTATTTGGAAACACGGCAAGGATATAACGCTGTAAATGAACAGTGGTTGACTTTCTTGCACACCCCGCGAGCCGTTTATCATGTTAAACGCCGACTAGGGCAGCTGCGCCCGCCAGAGCTAAAGACCAAGCGTCTTGTTAAAAAACTGATTGACCGCGAATTTGCCGCATCCAACCTGCCCGTACTTACAGCTGATGCACTGGATAGAGCCTTTGACGAACAAGCGCGGTATTTGGGCCATCAGACATCTGATGAGATGTTCGCCGCAATTGACACAAAACAACTGGGGCATTCTGTTCACCGCATGCCTAAACCAGAGTTGATTGTGTCGCGCATTACTGGCGCTCAATTGTGCCGCTATCTGGCGCGCGAGGATAACACCCCGCTGGGATTGGATCCACGCGATATACGTTTTGTGCGCATTGTTTCGACGAAGAAAAGAACACCTCTTTGCATATCACTAGGGGAGCCAGTGGTGGGGCGTTACGTGGTTGCAAAAAGTGGGCGCAAGCGCTTATCGGTATATGGCAAAAATCGCGCCCCAGAAATAAAGCCAGATGAATTTGTAGCTCTTAAATGGCGGGATGCCAGCGAGATTTCACGCAAGATAGTGATTGAATCCCCAGATTATTCGATGCTGCTGGAGGACATACTTCGCCCTGTGTACGAAAGCTATACGGCGGGGGTATATCTCACCAATGTTGTGGCAAGAACCTCGGAGCAGATGGCGCATATAGAACTGGAAGTGAACAGCCCTTCACTCCTGCCCATCCAAAATTTGGAGGCCTCATATCGGTTGATGCGCGAAGGGCGCAAAATAGCCTATGTTGCTTTTCAGGATCAGTCTCCATTTCAGCGACAGATAAATGCCAGAGCAACTTTGAACAATCCTTATAGTGCAGGGCCTGTTAAAGAGGCTCGAATGTTCAAAGGCAGGGAAAAAGAACTGGGCCAGTTGCAAGAAGTAATTGGCAGCGAGCAACGAATCGCAGTGTTATATGGTCAATTGCGTGTGGGAAAAACTTCTTTGGCCCATCATGCTGTTCAGCAGGTGTTGCCAGAGAAAAATCATTTTGCTTCGTATGTAGATTTGCAAAAACTGGCTGAAAAAACCGATGATGAGCTTTGGCGGGAACTGGCATCAGCCATAAACAAGACAGCAGTTGAGCAGCGGCGGGTGCGGACACGGCGGGCGCTGTTTGAGCGAACGCTTCGGGCCAGAAAAGGTGAGGCTTTTCGCATTTTCAACCAGGAGTTAAAGGAAATTTGGCCAATATTTGGCGGCAACCATCCTGTGCTATTTGTAGACGAGCTTGGAGCGCTGGAAAATGGCGCGACTTGGCCGCGCAGCGAGGCAGATCGCCTCATAGCTAACATGATACAGCTCATCGAGGAACATCCAGACATGCGCTGGGTGTTATGTGCGCATGAATCGCTGCTTAAAGATCAAAACATTCAAAGCGCCAGCAGGCCCATCCTAAAAATGGCCTTCCAAATTGCGATGAAATACCTGGATCAAACCGCGGCCTTGCGCTTGATTCGCCAGCCTTTGGTAAGCCAGCTGACATATGACCCAGACGCGGAAAAAGAGATTTTGCGGCTTACAGGCTGCCATCCCTATTTTTTACATTCGCTGTTGTTTGGCATTGTGGCCGAGGTGAATGCCGGTTCTGGGCGTCTGGTAAAAACAGCCGATGTGAATATCGCCATGGAACGACTCCTTGATTCTGGGGGATATCAGTTCAGCCATTTGGTAAGCAATTTATCTGAGAGGGAAAGAACGGTTCTCTCATCAATTGCCGGGCTAACCGCAAATTCGGAGACAATTACGATAACCGAACTTTTAAGAGACTGGCAGCGCAAGGGGCTGCAAACAAGCGTTTATGAGCTGAAGGATATTGTAGACACGCTATGTGGTTATGGCGTGATTGATTCGCTGTCGGCAGACGCGAAAATGTCATCTCGATATTTCATCAGTGTTCCTTTACTCGCAAAGTGGCAAAGAAGGCGCGGACACGTCTGAGGCGTTTATATGACTATTACAACAAATCCATTTTCCATTATGCTGGCATCTTTGCCGCCAGATTTATTTTTTGGCCGCCGGTCTCTGATTGCCGCTATTTTGGAAAGTTTAAGCGCGCCCACACCGGCTTCTTTTTCAATTTATGGCCCAAGAACTCTGGGTAAAACCTCTCTGCTCAGATATCTTTGCCATACAGAAAGACACCATCTGGAGATGGCGACAACGAGGTTTATTTACACGGATTTTCGGAATGTGTCCAGCTCACAGATTGTGCCCGCATTGGCAGACGCGATTTTTGTGTCAATGCGTGAATCATCTGCGCCACCCACATTTAGACGCGAAGACATCCGCGCAGATAATACAGAACAGCTTCGCGCAGATCTGACGCGGTATCTGAACGCGATTGCGCCACAGAACAGGCTGGTGTTTTGCATTGATCATTTTGACCGCGCCTTTAGCAATATTTCTGCGGCAGATGACAGCTTCTTGCGCCAACTGACCGACATTCACAGTTACGTGATTGCCTCTGAGGAACAGCTTTCAGAGTTATTGGCTAAGGGCGCGCGGGTGGAATCGTTTTTTGTGCAAGTGCTATTACCGCGGCAAATTGAACTTTTATCTCTGGACGAATGCAAGGAACTGGCCGACAAACCATCCGCCAAAGCGGGTCAAAAGTTCGCCACGGCTGAGATTGACTATATCGCGCAATTTATGGGCGGGAACCCATTATTACTGACACTGGGTTGCGAATATCTTTTTAATTTGGCTCGCCTGAATGAAGGTTATGCGAACTTGCGCGACAGCCTGCACAAAAACCAAACGCTGCAAGAGCAAGTCTCTGTTGCGCTTGAATCCTCTTCTACTATTGAACAGGTATTGCGCCTTATTGATGAGACAGCTGGCCCGGCAGCCATCGCTGCGCTGAACAAAGTTTTATCCGGTCAGCAGCTTGACCATCAAGATGCGCGTTTGGCTGTTCAGAAAAGTTTGATGGTGAGTGATTTTGAGACAGGCAGCTACCGTCCGTTTAGCGAAATTTATCGGCGGCATGCGCTATCGCTTGGCGCGCCCGCCCAAGGATTGAACCGTGTTGTTGGGATTTTAGACTTAACCCGCATTGATAAAGTTGTGCTGGAATATTTGCTGGCTCATTCAGGCCAGGTATGCTCATTTGCAGAACTGTTGTCGCTTTGGGGTGATAACAACGCAACAAAAAGAGGATTGGAGGCAGTCGTTCATCGTTTGCGCGGTGAATTCAAACGCAAGGAAATTCAACACCTCTCCATTGAGAATGTTCGCGGCGAGGGATTTAAACTGTTAGTCAGTTAAAAAAAACAGGAAATCTGTTTGGCGAGATTGATAAAAGGTGCCCCTTAGGCAAGAAAACACACCTGGCAATTTTCGGCTTTGGATAGCATAGCTTCAGAGAAGGTCAGCCAATCTCGTACCGGCAAAATACTGACCGCGATGGAGTTTGCATTAGGTTTAACATCAATTAACACAATTCTCTTGTTGATAGTCATATCAAAGCCAGTGAAACGCGTATAATGATCGAGTTCTCCCCACACCTCGCGCAAACCAGAATTTTTAATTCTCGCACTTAGATCGCAAACAGCGTTAATATAAAAAGCATGAGCAGCAATAACACCAAAAATCTTTTATCTCCGAAACAGCGCGAAGATTTTTTCAAAACATTAAAAGCCCGTTTTGAGAAAAACACAAAACGCCACAAAGGGATTGAGTGGGCCAAAGTGCAGGCCAGGTTGGAAGCCAATGCAGAAAAAGTGTGGTCGCTCAGCAAAATGGAATCAACCGGCGGCGAGCCGGATGTGGTTGGGCACGACCTCAAAACCGGTGAATATATTTTTTACGATTGCGCCGCAGAAAGCCCCAAAGATCGCAGAAGTTTTTGTTACGATACCTAAGCGCTGGAATCCAGAAAAGAGAACAAACCCGCCAATAGCGCCATCGGGATGGCGACCGCGATGGGTGTTGAGTTGTTAACCGAGGCGGAATACCGCGAATTGCAAAAGCTGGGTGAGTTTGACACAAAAACCTCAAGCTGGGTAAAAACGCCCGAGGGGATTCGCAAACGCGGCGGGGCCATTTTTTGTGACCGCCGCTACGACGCGGTGTTTACGTATCACAACGGCGCGGAGTCATACTATGCCAGCAGGGGGTTCCGCGGCTCGCTAAAGGTCTGAGTTTTTTGCCGCATCACGTTAATCAACCTCGCCTANNCTATGCCTTCTAAAGACGCAGGCCAACCCGCGAGGTTTTTTTTGACGCCTGACAAAAAAACAGGCCCAACCACTTCTGGCGGCGGGCCTGTTTTTTAGCAGAGAGATAACGCTCCGTCTCTCTGCATTTCTTCGTAACCGAAGATTACTTGCTCTTCGGGGCGTTTTCCTTCAAAATCTGGTTGGCGCTCTTGACGGCGGTGTCAAGCGCGGCCTTCGGGTCGCCTTCGCCCTTCACGCCAACGGCCACAACCGTGTCGGCGATCAGCTTGCGAACGGGATCGTAACCCGCAACCGGAGCTTCGATCTTGCCGTAAGGCAGGGCCTCGGTGAACAGGCTGGCGAAACCGGCGGCGGCTTCGGGATAGTTGGCAAACGCCTTGTTGGCCTTGGTCGCCTCAAGCACGCCCGCGGCTGCGCTCTGGCGCACCGGGAAGTAGCCGGAGAAGTTGGAGAACTTGGTGGTGTTGTCCTTCTCGCCGAAGGCTTTCATGAACAGCCACGCGGCCAATTCCTTCTCCTNNGCCAATTCCTTCTCCGGGGTGTTCTTCATCACCGACCAGGACGCGCCGAACAGGTTTGTGCCTGGCTTGGCGGGGTCGGCCTGCGGGTGGCGGGTGATGGTCCACTTGACCTTCGCGCCCTTCTCAACCGCATCAGCATAGAACGGCAGACCGGCCTGAGAGGAGGTGACGAACAGCAACTGACCATTGGCAAAGCGGGTCTGCTCGCCGTTGGTCTCGCCTGCTGGCAACTGGATGGCGCAGCCATTCTTGAACAGGCGCTGGATCAGCGCGAGTGAATCCACGCCAGCCTGGCTGTTGAACACATACTCGCTGGCATCAGCCTTCAGAATGTCGCCGCCATTGGCGAACACGATCGAGGCGAAGTTGCTGGCATCGTTGCGCCAAATCCACCCGGAGATGTCTTTGCCATCGGCGGTCTTCGTGCCCTTCACTTTGCAGGCCATTTCCTCAAATTCCTTGAGGGTCTTGGGCGGGGCGCTGTATCCGGCGGCCTTGAGCAGGTCGAGGTTCACATACAGCGAATCCATCGAACGCTGGGTGGGGAAGCCGAGGCGCTCGCCGGGGAACTGCGGCGCGTTGTCGCTGTCCAGGAAGGACTTGTAGTAATCCTTCTGGTCATCGGCGCTCAAACCGTACTTGGCGCTGCTCATGAACGGGTTGAGGTTCACGGCTTTGCCCAGATCGCGGTAGCTGGCAGCCTGGTTCTGGTAAGCAATGACAACATCGGGCAAAGCGCCGCCAGCCGAGATGGCCGCGTTCACTTTGTTGAACACATCGTCATAGCTGGCGCCGGCATTCTCCAGCTTCACGCTGATGCCGTATGGGTTCTTGGCGTTGAAGTCGTTCACGATCTCCAGCACGGTGCTGAAGGTGCGGCCCGTGTAGCGGTGCCAGAACAGAATCTCGGTGGGCTTCTCTTTGGTCAGGGTGATGGAATCCACCTCTGCCGCTGTTTTGGGCGGGTTGCTCACAGCCGCAGCGGGGGCGGGAGCCTTGGTCGCCTCGGCGGGCTTGGCGGGGGCGGCGGTTGGGGCTGCTGCGCCTGTGCAGGCAGACAGAGCCATCGCAATCGCCGCGGCAAACGGGACTATTGTGCGGAAATTCATATATTTTCTCCTTTTCCTTTTTTCGGCAGGCTGCATTTGCGCCACCCGCCAATTCTTGAATTTAGAATGCAAATTCAGAATGTAGGAATTTTAGTCGTATTTCTGCGCTCTGCGCTTCGCATTCACAAATTCTAAATCCTACTTCACACCAGACTTCGCCACACCTTCAACGAAGTACTGCTGAGTGAACAAATACAAAATGACGATGGGCAGCACGATCATCACCGCCACCGCCATGGCAAGCTGGCCTTCCGCGCCGCCATCGGTTTGCAAAAAGTTTTGCAAGCTGACCGAGAGCGTGCGCATGGGCAGATCGCGCGTCACAAGCTGGGTCCACTTAAATTCGTTCCACGCGCCAATGAAAGTGAGCAGGCCCACCGTCATGAAAGCCGGTTTTGCCAACGGCATCATCATTTGCGCCAAATAGCGCATGTGCCCCGCCCCGTCAATCCGCGCGGCGTCAAACAAATCTTTTGGAATTTGCATGAAATACTGGCGCAGCAAAAAGATGGCGAATGCGCTGGCCATGAACGGGATGGTGAGCGCGGCGTAGGTGTTTTGCCAGCCCGTGCGCGGAATGAGCGAGATGATGAAATCCTGACTCGCCAGCGCCTCCCCACTCAACGGCTCATACATCATAATCACGCGCGGCACAAGCACCAGCTCTTCGGGAATCATGAGCGCGGCCAGCACGGCCACGAACAAAATTTTCTTGCCGGGAAACTCCAGCATGGCGAAGGCATACGCGGCCAGCGCCGAGGTAATGAGGACGCCCGTAACGGAAACGGCCGCGACCAAAAACGTGTTGAAAAACTGCCGCGCCAGCAAAGGGATGCCGGTCAATGTTTTGTAGGTGGAGCTAAGGTCAATCCGGCGGATGGCCTCTGGGTAGTTGCCAAATTCTGGTGGAGATGTGCCAAAAGGCGGCCACGGCCAGAACGACTTGAGCGCGCTGGGCACCGAACTGAATTCGATGTTGATGAAATCGCCAAAGCTTTTGAACGACGAGAGCACCATCCACACAAAGGGCAGCAACGCCAAAATGCCCACAAAAATGAGGATGAGGTAAAGCGCGACACGCCCAAATTTGAACTTCATTTGCGGCGCGTTTGCGTAGGTGTTTGCCATCTATTTAATCCCGTTTTTTTTATTTCACCGCGCGGGCGGCGTGTCAATAATTCGTGTGGCGGTTGCCATACCACTGCTGGAAAATGGTGACGCCCAGGATGAGCGTGAACAAAAGAAAGGCCAACGCAGATGCGTATCCCGCCCGTTGAAATTCGTACATTTGTTTATACGTAAGCAAGGCGGCGGTCATCGTGCCGTTGTCTCCGCGCGTCATCACCCAAATATGGTTAAACGCCTTGAACGTGCCGATGATGGTGACGAGCGAGAGAAAGAACGTGGTGGGCGAAAGCAGCGGGATGGTGATGTCTTTCAGAATCTGCCACGCGTTCGCGCCGTCAATTCTGGCGGCCTCGTACATTTCGTTGGGGATGTTGCCCAGACCGCCCAAAAAGATGGTGGTGTCGTAGCCCACAAACACCCAGGTGGTGTAAATAATCACGGCGGTCATCGCCAGGCTGGGGCCGGTCAGCCAATCTGGCAAGTTCAAATTCATGGATTGCGACATCAACGTGAAGATGCCTTTGTTCTCCAGCAGCCACTTGGGGCCAACCCCGCCAAACGCGCGTATCACCGCGTTGATGAGGCCGAGATCGGGGCTGAACATGCGCGCCCACACCGCCGCGCTGGCAACGGTGGATGTGATGTATGGCAAAAACATCACCACGCGGAAGAACGCCCGGCCCTTGAGTTTTTGATAGAGCACCAGCGCCAGCCCCAGCGCAAGGCTGAGCTGCAAAGGCACGCTGATGAGCGAGTAGGTGATCGTGGCGCCCAACGACGGCCACAATTCGCTATCTGGCTGTAAAGCGCGGGTGTAGTTATCAAACCCAATCCACTCTCGAAAGATTACCCGAAAGTTGGACAAGCTGATGACAAAACCAATGATGACGGGGATCAGCGTAAAACCAATGAGGATGATTAATGCCGGAGAAAGAAAACCATAGGCCATCAAAGCCTCTTTTGCGCCCTTGCTCAAACCAGAGCGAGGACGGGGTTTGTCCGGCGTTTTTGCGTGCAGTGTCGTCACTCCTAAACCTCCACCTGACAGCAATACTTTGACTTGATTAAATGCGCATTAACCGCGCGTGCCGAATTGTACCCGAATACCCAAATAAAAATGCACCGCGTTCTTCGCCCTTGCCACAAACCCAATGTAAAGATACACTACCGCCCCATCAACAAAACTTAATCTTTAGGCCGTACACTTTTTTTCATGGCAACCCTACCCGCAACTCCACACGTAAACGACAAACGCGAAATTTTTGGCTGGGCGATGTACGACTGGGCGAACAGCGCTTTTAGCACAACGGTTGGCACGGTGTTTTTGGGGCCATACCTGGCCACGCTCGTCACCGCCGCTGCGCAAGGCAACCCCGATGGGCATGTGCGCCTGCTCGGCTTGCCCATCGCCCCAGATTCGTTTTTGCCATATTGCATCGCCTTCTCGGTGGTGTTTCAGGCCGGCCTGCTCCCCATCCTCGGGGCGATAGCCGACTACTCGCACCGCCGCAAGCAGATGATGCAGTTCTTCGCCACGCTGGGCGCCATCGCCACAATTGGGCTGTTTTTTGTGCAGGGCAGTTTGTGGTGGCTGGGCGGCATTTTATATGTGATCGCCAACCTGGCCTTTGGCGCATCCATCGTGTTCTACAACTCGTATCTGCCAGACATCGCCAGCGAGGACCAGCGCGACCGCGTATCGTCATACGGCTGGGCCATGGGCTACCTGGGCGGCGGGCTGCTGTTGGTGCTTAACTTGATTTTGTTCATGTTTGGCGACAAATTTGGCATTGATGGCGGGCTGGCTGTGCGCATCAACCTCGCTTCGGCGGGCGTGTGGTGGCTGCTCTGGTCATTCATCACCTGGGCGCGGCTGCGCTCGCGCTACTCTGCCCGCGAGCTGCCCGCCGGAGATTCGGTGCTCACGGTGGCCTTCAAGCAGTTGTCTCACACGATGGAAACCCCGCCGCGCACCATCGCCTTCCTGCTGCTTTCGCCGCTGGCAATCTTTGTGCTGCTCCCGCTCGCCATCGCGCTCAACCTGCCCATCGAGTTTGTGTTCCTCGCCATGTTTGGCCCGGTCATCATGATCGGCATCTTCTTGTGGCGCAAATCCAAAAAGCTGCCAGAAACGGCCAAATTTCTGCTGGCCTACCTCATTTACAACGATGGCATCCAAACCGTGATTGGCGTCTCGGCCACGTTTGCCGCCGCGCCGGTGTCTCGCGGCGGCCTGGCCATGCCGGTCAGCCGCCTCACCATTCTCATTTTGATGATTCAGTTTGTGGCGTTTGGCGGCGCGTTGTTTTATGGCTGGCTGGCCCGCAAAATTGGCAGCAAACGCGCTCTGGTCATCAGCATCATCATTTGGGCCATGACTGTGATTTACGCCTTTGTGGGCATGCGCAACCCGGCGGTGGTGGCGGGCATTGGGCTGCCTCAGCAAGAGCTGGAATTTTGGGTGCTTGGCTTCTTCATCGCCACCGTGATGGGCGGCAGCCAGGCGCTCAGCCGCAGTTTGTTCTCGCAAATGGTGCCGGTCAGCCAGGAAGCCGAGTTCTTCGCCATTTACGAAATTTCCGAGCGCGGCACGTCGTGGCTGGGGCCGTTTGTGTTCGCGGCGGTCAACCAAACGATGGGCAACCTGCGCCCAGCGTTGCTCTCGGTCGTCATCTTTTTTGTGGTCGGTCTTGCTATACTATTCTTTGTAAACACAAGCCGCGCTGCTCAAGAGTCGGGGCGCGGCACGGCAAAAACATAGCTTTTCACCGCCAGGATGCGGAATATCAAAGAAATAAGAAATAAGAAATAAGAATTTTTGTGTCGCGCAATTTCTTGTTTCCCGTTTCTTATTTCTTTCCGTTTCTCTGCGCCTCTGCGGTGAAACCAAAGAATCATGACCGAATTCAACATTGACGCTCTCATCCCAGCAGAAATGGCGCAACGCGCCGAACAAATTGGCGTAAAAAAAGCGCACACCGGCGTGCTCCGGCTATTCGCTCTGGCTGTGCTGGCCGGGGGTTTCATCAGCCTGGGCGCCATCTTTTCCACCGTCATGCTGGCCGGCTCCAGCGCATTGCCATACGGCGTGGCCCGTTTGCTGGCCGGGCTGGCCTTTTGCCTGGGGCTTATTTTGGTGGTGGTGGGCGGCGCAGAGCTGTTCACCGGCAACACGCTCATTGTGATGGCGTGGGCCAACCGCCGCGTGAGCACGCTGGAATTATTGCGCAACTGGCTCATTGTCTACACCGGCAATTTTGTCGGCTCGGTCGCCACGGCCATCATGGTTTTTCTCAGTGGGCATTACACATTTGGCGCGGGCAGCGTGGGGGCGGCGGCGCTTTCCATTGCCAACACAAAAACCGGCGAAGCATTTGTGCCCGCGGTGATGCTGGGCGTTTTGTGCAATGTGTTGGTGTGCCTGGCGGTGTGGCTCACATTCAGCGCGCGCAGCACGGTAGACAAAATCGCCGCGATTATTTTCCCCGTTGCCGCTTTTGTGGCCGCCGGGTTTGAGCACAGCGTGGCCAACATGTATTTCATCCCGATGGGGCTGCTGATCAAAGCATTTGACCCCGCGTTCGTGACCAAAATGAACGCCGCGGTGGACAACATCACCCTGTTCAACTTCTTCGTGAGCAACCTTGTGCCGGTCACCATCGGCAACATCATCGGCGGCGGCTTTTTGGTTGGCGCGGCCTACTGGGCCATCTTCTTGCGCAACAAATAAAAAGTTATAGTTGATAGTGATAGTTGATAGTGATAGTTGATAGTGATAGTTAATAGTGATAGTTAATAGTGGCATTCGCGTTGCCCGCTATAACTATCGCTATCAACTATAACTTCACGTTTCACGTTCCAAATTTCTGAATTCAGCATTCAGAATTCAGCATTCCCTACGCTTTCACATCCTCCAGCCGAAGGCTAAGCTGAATGCTGGCCCCATCCGCGCCCATGGACACGCCGTAAATGGTGTTGGCCGCCTCAACCGTGCCGCGGTTGTGCGTAATCACCACAAACTGCGTGTTATCCGCCATGTTTTGCAGCATCCCGCGGAAACGGCCCACGTTCGCCTCATCCAGCGCGGCATCCACTTCGTCCAGCACGCACAGCGGCGTGGGCTTTACCCGCAAGATGGCGAACAGCAGCGCCGCGGCTGTGAGCGAGCGCTCGCCGCCAGAGAGCAAGGCCAGCGTTTGCGGGCGTTTGCCCGGCGGCTGAGCCGAAATCTCCACCGCCGCCTCATCAATATTTTCCGCGTTCACCAGCGTGAGCTTGGCCTGCCCGCCGCCAAACAGCACCTTGAACGTTTGCGCAAACGCGTTGGCAATCGCCTCAAACGTCTGGCGGAAAGTCACGTTCATCACTTCGTTCAACTCGGTGATCACTTGCCGCAACGCTTCGCTGGCGCGGTCAAGGTCGGCGCTTTGTTCGGTGAGGAAGGTGAAGCGTTTAGACAATTCCTCGTATTCGCCCGCCGCCTCAAAGTTGATCGCGCCCAGCCGCTTGATCTGCCCGCGCAACTGGTTCATGCGCTCTTCCATGCCTTCGGGCAATTCATCCACTTGCGGCAAGTTGGCGAGCTTAGTTACTGGTTGTTGGTTGCTGGTTGCTGGTTGTTGGTTAACGTCCGCA
>MTKZ01000167.1_pt1 | contig 32728 bp, 28 predicted proteins | sample 1042781 | NCBI WGS metagenome assembly MTKZ01 (sample SAMN06212207, study PRJNA360539) | anaerobic digester metagenome | biome: Wastewater treatment plant; material: sludge; isolation source: anaerobic digester fed with sludge from wastewater treatment plant | place: Denmark: WWTP Viborg ...
TTGTGGATAACTTTCCGATCTCTGCTTTGTCGCGTCAGCTTGGAGTAATTTCGCAAAGGTCTTTAATAGTGTGTAACGAATGGCGTTCAGCATCAGAAAATCCTCGAATTCACCGAATTATTTTGGCTGTGAATTCGACATGGCACTTTAAGCCATTGACTACCAATAAGTTAGAAGTCGAATTCACCAATTCACCGAATTACGGGGGTTCTATATATAACCCCCGGAATGGAGGGCCTTCTGAATGGTATTTGACTTATATGGTATATAATAGTATGTATATATAATGATATATAGTATATATATAGTATATAGATAGACTACCTATCTCCCCCTGTGCACTCTTTCAAACAGTCTCATAAGGGCACGATTGAGGGGGGGGGGGGATATATATACCCCCTGTAATTGGGTGAATCCGTGAATTTGACCCGTAAGTTATTGAAAAATAAGGGCTGGCGAATTACCAGCCCTTGTGAATCCGACCAGTTTTTTGTGAATTCGACCTACTCTTCAAGCGTAGGGTCGTTAAATATCATGGATTTGCTCAAGACAGCCATTTGGACATCGTCGTCTATATTCCATGACTTCATGATTTCAGGGTTGACCACATACATTTTGGGGACTTTGTTAATGACGCCCTTTTGCCCGCACTCGCAGGTCACCGTCTCGCGCCGGGTTTTTTTTCATAATGGGCCGCAGAAAAACACAGAAAAGACGCAGGAAAACACAGAAAAAGAGAGCTGTCCACGAATTACACGAATTACACGAATTTTATAAAGGGGAAAAAGGATAACCCGTAGCGGCGCTCGCCTGAAGCGCCGTAAACACAGAGACAAAGAGAAAAGAGTTGTCCACGAATTACACGAATTTTCACGGATTTTTAGGGGTGGGAAGATCAAAGATCTGAGGGATCTGTGGAATCTGTGCGATCTGTGTGCGACTGATCTTTTTCTTTTTCTGGGTGGATCCGCGCTTTTCTACGGCATCTTTTACAGAGCTGTCCACGAATTACACGAATTTTCACGGATTTTTGGGGGTGGGAAGATCAAAGATCTGAGGGATCTGTGGAATCTGTGCGATCTGTGTGCGGCTGGTCTTTTTCTTTTTCTGGGTGGATTCGCGCTTTTCCGCGCTTTTCCACGGCCTCTTTTACAGAGTTGTCCACGAATTACACGAATTTATAAAGGGAAAAAGGGATGGCGTCCCGTTCGATGAGCGATCCGATGGCGTTCGCTGCTACGCATGTGGCGTAGGTTTTCCTGCGCCGGATTTTTTTAGCTTATTCTCCGCGCCGGGCCTGGTAGTCTTTGATCTCGGAGCGTTCCTTTTCGTAACCGGGTTTGCCCATCAGGGCGTAGGTGGCGATCTTGCCGGCTTCCACTCCGGGCTGGTCCAGGGGATTGACGCGCAGTAGTTTGCCGGTGAAGACGGTCTGGATCTCGTAGAGCATGATGAATTCTCCGAGGTGGAATTCGTCCAGGGCGGGGAAGGCGATGTGGCAATTGGGGCGGCGGGCTTTGGTGAGGGCGATCTCCGTGGCCAGGCGCTCGGCGTTGAGCAATTCGGAGAGTTGGCGTCCGCCGAGGTAGGCGACCTCGTCGCGGTCGGGATGGAGATTGGGGATGGCGTAGTCGTGGGCGAAGTTTTCCACGCTGAGGAAGGTGAAGACCTTGTCGTGCGGGCCTTCGGTGTAAAGTTGGACCTGGGAATGCTGGTCCGTGGTGCCCAAGGCCTTGACGGGCGTCTGGCCGACCAGGACCTCGCGGCCTTTGAGGTCGTAGCGTTTGCCGAGGCTTTCCGCCCAGAGCTGGCGATACCAGTCGGCGAGGTCGTAGAGCGAATTGGAATAGGGCATCATCACCGAGATGTTTTTTCCCTCGCGCATATAGAGGTAATGCAGCAGGCCGTTCAGGTAGGCGGGATTGGACTCTCCCGGCTCGGAACAGCGTTCGCGCATGGCGGCGGCGCCTTGGAGCAGCGCGGCGACGTCCATCCCCGCAAAGGCCGAGGAGACGAGCCCGACGTCCGTCAGCACGGAAAAGCGTCCTCCGACGTTATCCGGCACCACGAAGGAGGGGTAGCCTTCCTGTTTGATGACCTGGCGCAAAAATCCCTTTTCGCGGTCGGTGGTGACGATCAGGCGCCGTGTGTAATCCGCGGGATGGCGTTTTTTGAGCAGGTCGGCCAGGATCATATAGCCGGCCATCGTTTCGGCGGTGGTCCCGCTTTTGGTGATCACGTTGAAGAGGGTGGCGTCGAGGTTTATCTGGCTGAGTATCTCATGCAGGAAGACGGGATCGACGTTGTCGTAGACAAATATTTTACGCGGCAGGTTCCGCTCGGTTTTGAGCGCCGAATAGAGGGCGCGGTTGCCCAGGGCGGACCCCCCGATACCGAGCACGACCAGCGTATCGAAGGCGGGATCGAGTTTGTCCAGGAAATCCGTGATGGGGCCGAGATCCTTTTCCGGCAGGTTGTAAAAGCCCAGGATATCGGCGCGGCGGTCGGCCAGGATCTCTTCATGGGCTTCGCGGCAGGCGGGTTGCATGTCTGCGAGCCGGGAAGCGGGGATGGCGGCGGGCAATAGGTCCGAACGCAGCAGGTTGCGGTGGTCGTAACGCAGCATTGGGCACTCCTCAGGGATGGTAATAGGGTTTGAGTTTCTGGTAGATGAGCTCCTCCAGCGCGGCCAGGCTGCAGGTGGCGCCGGCGTTTTGGCAAAGATCGTCCAGGGCGGCGTCGCAGCGCAGGATGATCCGCTTACAGGGCAAAAAAGAGGCGGGATTGACGCTCAGGTCGGTGAAGCCGAGGCCGATCAGCAAAGGCAGGTATTCCGGCTGGGAGGCCATCTCGCCGCAGATGGAGACCGGTTTGCCGTATTTGCGGCCGGCGGCCAGCGTCGTTTTCAAAAGTTGGACCACGGCGGGATGGTGGGTGACGTAATAGGGCGTGAGGGCCGAATTGTTGCGGTCCGTGGCGAGGGTGTACTGGACGAGGTCGTTGGTTCCGATGCTCATAAAATCGCAGTGGCGGGCCAGTTCTTCGGCGCAAAGGGCGGCGGAGGGGATCTCGATCATGACGCCCAAAGGCAGTTCGGACGAGCATTCCACGCCTTCGGCCAGTAGTTCGGCGCGGCAGTCCTCCACGATCTTTTGGGCCGCCAGGAAATCCTTGAGATCGGCGACCATGGGGAACATCAGTTGGATCCTGCCATGCAGGCCGGCGCGCAGGACCGCCCTGATCTGCACGCGGAAGATCTCCGGATAGGCCAGGGAAAAGCGGATGCCGCGGCAACCCAGGTAGGGATTGGCTTCCGGGGCCGCCGGGATGAGGTGGGAAAGTTTGTCGCCGCCGAGGTCGAAGGTGCGGAGGATGACGCTGTGGGGCGCGACCTTTTCGGCCACCTGGCGATAGATCTGGTATTGCAGGTCTTCCGGGGGCAATTCGTCCTTGCCGAGGTAGAGGAATTCGGTGCGGTAGAGTCCGATGCCTGCGGCTCCCAGCCTCGCCGGCTGGTCCAGGTCAGTCAGCAGGTCGAGGTTGCAGCGCAGGCTGATCTGGCGTCCGGCGGCAGTTTGCACGGGCAGGGAGCTGAGCTTTTGTTCCTGGGATTCCTGCTCCCGGTATTTTTCCAGCAATTCGGCGTAGAGCAGCAGCGTGGGCTGGTCCGGGGCGATGATCACCTTGCCGTCGATGGCGTCCAGGATGAGCGCGTCGCCGTCTTGCACTTTGTCGTAGAGGCCGGGCAGGGCGACGACCGCCGGGATGTTCAGGGACCGGGTCAAAATGGAGGCGTGGGAGGTGAAAGATCCCTGTTGGGCGCAGTAGGCCGGGATATTGTGGCGGGCGAAAGCGCTCACCTGCGAGGGGGTGGCTTCGTTGAGGACGGCGATCTGGCCGGGCTGCCAGTCCGCCAAATCTTCCTGTTCCTGTCCCGTCAGCGCGGCCAGCAGGCGGTGGCCGACGTCTGAGTAGTCGGAGGCGCGCTGGGCGAAAAAGTCGTTGGGCATGTTGCGGAACGAGCGCGTGATCCCGGCAAAGACGCGTTGGACGGCCTGCGCGGCCGATTCCAGGTTGTCGCTGACGGCGGATTTGACCTGCTTGAGCAATTCCGGATCGCGCAGGATCAAGAGGTGGGATTTGAGGATCTCGCGGTCGGAATCGGGTCCCTGGAATTGCCGCAGGTGCAGGTCGATCTCGGCCTCGATGTGGGCCAGGGCGTCATTCAGCGCCTGATATTCCTTTTCGAGTTCCGCCGGATCGATGCGCCGGGGCGCGACGTCCCAGACCTGGGCTTTGATGCGGCGGGCCACTCCGACGCGGAGGCCGGATCTGATCACGAGTCCGTCGATGCTCAGCACGGCAGCCCCCTAATCCTCGCCAAAGCCGCCGGCGATGAGGGATTCGATCTCCGCCAGCAGGTATTCCTCGTCCACTCCGTCCGCGCTCAGGTTCAAGGTGGCTCCGCACTCCGCGGCCAGCATCATCACGCCCATGATGCTCTTGCCGTTGACCTTCATGCCGTCCTTTTCGATAAAAAAATCGCTGCGGTACTTGGTGGCGGCTTTCACGATCAGCGCCGACGGACGGGCGTGCAGGCCCAGTTTGTTGGTGACCTTAATCGTTGTCTGGAGCATTCAGCGGGGCGGAGGGAGGTTTCAAGAGGGTCTGGCGGCGGATCTCGTCGTTGACGCGGCGGTTGAAATCCTCGGCGGCATCATAACCGACGCCCTTGAGGATCATGTTCATGGCCGCCACTTCCACGATCACGGACACGTTTTTACCGGGGGAGACGGGGAGGAAAATGATGGGCAGTTTGACGCCGAGGTGCTCGGCATAGTTATTGGCCAGGCCGATGCGCTCGTAATCCATGTTTTCCTGCCAGGGCATCAGTTCGATCTGGAGGTCGATGGTCTTTTGCCTGCGGATCCGCTCGATGCCGAACATGCGTTCCACATTGACCAGGCCCACGCCGCGGATCTCCATGAAGTGGCCGAACTCCCGGCCCGAGCGGCCATAGAGCTGGTCGTCCAGGAAGCGGATGGTGATCAGGTCGTCGCCCACCAAACTGTGGCCGCGGTGGATGAGGTCCAGGGCGCATTCGCTTTTACCGATGCCGCTTTTGCCGGTCAGCAGGATCCCCAGCCCGAAAACGTCCACCAGCGTGGCGTGGATGGTCTTTTCCAGGGCAAAGAGATCCAGCAGGTAGCGCGAGAGTTGCTGGATAAGTTGGATGGTGGAAATGCGGCTGTAGAGGATGGGGATGTTGAGGTCGTTGCCCAAAAACTCCAAAGCCGGCGGCAGGGTCAGCCCCTTGGAGACGATGATGCAGGGGATGTCGGTCTGGAAGACGCTGCGGACGCGCTGCAGCATCAGATCTTCCTTGAGGCTTTGCAGGTAGCGGACCTCCACCTCGCCCAGGATCTGGATGCGGTCGGAGGCAAAGACCTCCAGGTATCCCGCCAGAGCGAGGCCGGGGCGGTTGAGATGGGGCGAACTGAGTTTCTTGTTCAGGGTCTCCGGCTCGGTGAGCAGGGTGAGGGCCAGATCCTTTTTCTTGGAATCGAAAAACTCGCGGACAGTGATGACTTTCATAGGCGATCCCCGTTACCGGCGCCCTGCCGGCCGGAGTCCGTCCAGCCGGCAAAGCGCGGCAAATTGCTCAAGGTTCAAAGAGTTTATAATTAAGCTCGTCCCGTTTGACCAGGACGTTCAGCCTGTCGGTCTCGATATTTTTAAAGATAAGGAATTCTTCCTTGAGTGAATCCAGTTTTTCCATGGCTTCCTGGACGGAGAAGATCTCAGGAACCACGCGTTTGGTTTTGATGGTCTTGCGGGTGCTGTTTTCAGGGCTGAAGAGGATGTCGGATTCGCGGGAAAACTCGTCGTACTGTTCCTTGAGAGCCCTTTTTTGGTGGTCTGTCACACGGTCTTTCAGCTTCTTGATCTGGCCTTCCATCTTGTCCAGAGCGGTGTCGATGGAAAGGTACATGTCCATTTCCTCGGCCTGGCTCTGCAGGTTGAACCGGGAAGCGTGCAGCGCAATCTCGCAGAGGTTGCGGCTGTTTTCCAAGGCCAGGGTGACGTGGATGTTGATGATGTGGTCAAAGTATTTTTTGACCTTGAGGCAAGACGTTTCCACGTAGTCCCGGATCGCTTTCGTCAGTTCAAAATGACGGGCGGTAATCGTGATCTGCATGTGTGATTCCTCCTTTAGATTTTATGAATGGAAAGGTTTTCGATGTCCTCGAGGGATTCCATGATTGCCTCGGAGAGCGTGGGATGGGCAAAAACCACCTTCTCCACGACGTCCGCCCTGGCACCCAAAGCCAGGTAGGCCGCGCCCTGGGCGATCAGTTCCACGGCGTTTGGGCCGATGATGTGCATGCCGACCAGGGCCGCATCGCTGGAGCGGGCGATTGTTTTCACAAATCCGTAGGTGCTCCCCATGGCCATGGCTTTCCCGCTGGCGCTGAAGGGGAACTTGCCCACTTTGACGGAGCCGTATTTTTCGGTGGCCTCGGCTTCGGTCAGCCCGACGGACGCCACTTCCGGCTCGGTGAAGGTGCAGCGCGGGATGTTCGCGTAATCCAGAGAAGGATGGTCAAATGCTTTGCTCTCCAGCAAACTGCGGATGTGCGCAGCCACGATCAGGCCCTGTTGGCTGGCCACGTGCGCCAGGGGCAGTTTTCCCGTGACGTCGCCGATCGCGTAAACTCCGGGCAGGCTTGTGCGCATCAGTCCGTCGATGGTGATGGCGCCGCGTTCTTGCTGGGGGGAAGCGCCGGTCCAATCCAGCAGGCATTGCGGCGCGCGGCCCACACTGAGCAGCATTTTTTCCACGCTGAAGGAACTTCCGTCGCTCAGGAGCAGTTCCAGGCCTTCGGTACCCGGTTTGACGCTCTGGACGCCTGCTCCGGTGGTGATCTTGATCCCCGCTTTTTTCAGGGCCGGGGTCAGGCGTTTGGAGATCTCCTCGTCCTCGGTGGCCAGGATGCGGGGCAGAAACTCCACGATTCTGGTTTCCACGCCAAAGGAGTTCATGACGGAAGCGAACTCGCAGCCGACCACTCCGCCGCCCACCACGGCGAGGCTTTGGGGCAGGCGGTCCAATTTCAGGATCCCGGTGGAGGAGAGGATGTCCTTTTCGTCGATCTCGATGCCGGGAAGTGCCTTGGGGACTGAGCCGGTGGCCAGGACCAGGTATTCAGCCTCGAGCCGGCTGCCCTTGTCTGTTTGGACGGACCAGCCCGCGGCGGTTTTTTCCACGCTCAGCGCCTGTTCCAGAATGACCGGGATCCCACGCTTGCGGAAGAGGAATTCCACTCCGCTCACCAGTTGTTCCACGACGGCGTTCTTGCGTTCGAACACCCTGAGGTAATCGAGCTGGGGATTTTGCTCCGGCAGGCCGTAATCGGGGGCGTGGGAGAGTTCGCGGAAGAGTTCCGCGCTTTTGACCAAGGCTTTGGTGGGAATGCAGCCCCAATTGAGGCACACGCCTCCCAAACGCTCTTTTTCGATAACTGCGCAGTCGATCCCGTATTGATTGAGGCGGATGGCCGTTTCATAGCCTCCGGGCCCCCCGCCGATGACGATAACTTTGTGGCTGGGCAAAAAACCTCCCTCAGCGCCTGCGCAGCCGGCTGTTCAGAATTCCCAGCTCGGACCTGTATTTGGCCACGATGCGGCGCGAGATGTTCAGACCCTGTCCCTTGAGATGCTCCATGAGGTCCTGATCGCTGAGCGGCCGCTTTTTATTCTCCTGTTCGAGCATGTTTATGATGTAGGATTTCACCCGCTGGCGGGAGATGTTTTCGTAATTGTCGTCCTTGCCCGCGGTGCTGCTGAAAAAGTCCTTCAGTCCATAGATCCCGTAGGGCGTTTCCGCGAATTTATGTTTCACCACCCGGGAGATCGTGGATTCGCTCACGGAAAGATCCTGGGCGATGGTGGCATAGGTAAGCGGCTGCATCAGCCCCGAACCGGTGTAAAAAAATTCCTGCTGGTGGTTGATGATCGAAAGCGCCACCCTTTCCAGGGTCCGGGTGCGCATGTAAATGCTTTTGATGAGGAATTTGGCGCTGTTGATGCGGTCGCGCACGAATTGCAGGGTCTCTTTGTCAAAATTGCCCCGGCTGATCATTTTGCGGTAGCGCGGGCTGATGATGATGTTGGGGGTGATGTGGTCGTTGATGATGACTTCGAATTTGCCGTCGATGAGTTTGATTGTGATATCGGGAAAGACATAGGCGGCGGTGGGGGAAAGGAGCCTCAGCCCCGGCTTGGGGTCGAGCTTGGCCACCTGGTCGCGCATGGAGAGGATGTAATCCTCTGCCACGCCGAAATGGGAGGCGATCTTCTGATAGCGGCGGTGGATCAGGTTTTCGAACTGGTCGGTGCACATGCCCACGAGGATGTGGTTCTCCAGCTGGCTTTCCGAAAGCTGCGCCAGCAGGCACTCGCTGATGTTTCTGGCGGTGATGCCTTTGGGATTCAGTTTCAAAAGCAAATCGTGCAGTTCCCGCACCCGCTTGGGCTTGATCCCGTAATGCCGCCCGGCTCTCTGGATGTCGTAATTGGGGGGTAGAAAACCGTAGATGTTGCAGCTGTCGATGAGTTCGGAGCAAAAATCCACTTCCGGTTCCGGCAGTGAGAGCGGGTAAAGCTGCTGCAGGAATTTGTCCTTGCCGTTTTCCTCATAGCGGATGAGGGCCTCGCCGTGTTCGCCGTCGGGATCGGAATGCCAGCCTTCGTAACCCTGGTGGTACTCGTTCCATTGGTCCAGGATCTCGGTCAGCTCGCGGGCTTCGCTCAGCGTCTGGCCTTGTTCCTCGGCGCTTTCGGTATCCTCCAGGGCGGCCTTGGTTTCAGGTTGGCCGGCCTCGAATCCGCTTTCGTCGATGTCCTCCTCTTCCTTTTCCTCACGCAGTTCCAGCAGGGGGTTGTTTTCCAGTTCCTGCTTGATGTAATTTTCCAGTTCCAGAATCGGCAACGACAGCATCTTCAGGGATTGCAGCATCTTGGGCTTGAGCGCAAGCTCCTGTTTCTGCCGGAGGGTGAGATTCTGGTGCAAACTGCTCATCGTGATTGCTCGAAAGGATTGGTCAGGAACCTATCTCCCAAATAGACTTGCTTGGCTTTTTCATCATTTATCAGCTCCAGTGAAGAACCTGAGACGATTATCTTTCCTTCGAAGATAATATAAGCGCGGTTGACGATTTTCAAAGTCTCAATTACGTTGTGGTCGGTGATCATGACGCCGATGTTCTTGTCGCGGAGTTTGGCGATGATGTCCTGGATGTCGGCCACGGCGATGGGATCCACACCGGCGAATGGCTCGTCCATAAAGATAAAAGTGGGATTGGTCACCAGAGCGCGGGTGATCTCCAGTTTGCGGCGTTCGCCTCCGGACAGCGTGTAGGCCTTCTGTTTGGCCAGCCCGGAGAGGTTCAGTTCATCCAAAGCCTGTTCCAGGCGGACTTTCTGTTCCTTTTTGCTGAGGCCGAGGGTCTGCAGGATGGCCAGGATGTTGTCGCTGACGCTGAGTTTGGAGAAGATGGAGGGCGACTGGGCCAGATAACCCAGGCCCAATCTGGCGCGCCGGTACATCGGATAGTGGGTGATGTCCTGCGTGTCCAGCAGCACCTTGCCCTGATTGGGTTTGGCCAAGCCGAGGATCATGTAGAAAGTGGTGGTTTTGCCTGCGCCGTTGGGACCCAGGATGCCGACCACCTCGCCCTGCTTCATTTCCATGTTCAGATCCCGGACCACCGTCCGCTTGCCGTATATCTTCACCAAGTTCTGCGCGAATATCTTTTTCGAAGCCATATCAATACATTTTATCGCGTTACCGGCTGTTTGTCAAGAGTTGTTGTGGAATCTGTAAATTCCTTTGATGCCGCTGCGCATGATCATTATTTCCAGATTGTTGCCGGCGTCAAATCTGGCGTCGAGGGCCTCCCCGCTGGCATGGTTGACCAGGTAGTCCCTTTCCTCGGTCTGTTCCTGGGCGTAGAAATAATCCACGGCCGTCTCGGCGTGGAAGCCGGTGATGGCGCCGGCTGCGAAATCGAGGGTGATGAAGCTGGCCTTGACCCAGTTGTTTTTCAGTGCGCCGCGTTCTTCGGCAAACTCCACCCGGCAGGAATCGACCAGTTCGGCATGCGTCAGCTTGCGGTCCTTAAAAAAGAGATAGAACTCCCGGGCACCGGCTGTGGCGAGATCCGAGCTGAAATGCGGCTGGCCGGTGAAGACGGCATTTTCTTCATTCAGAAAATAGAGCAGAAAATCGCTGGTGGTGCTGTAGTCCTGGGTTTGGGCCACCACGTTGAAGGTCGCCACGATCTTGCGCTCGGCGTTATAAAACTCGAGTTTGTCCGCCGTGACGTAGAGGGTGTCCTCCCTGGCCGTGCGCAGCTTGGGATTTTCCACCATGTAGGCGTAGCCCGCCCGGCGGTCCCAATGCGCGTAACCGCATGAGGCGCTGGCGTTTTCTTCGCGGTCAAAGGCCGAAACATCCTGCCAGACGGTCAGGTTGTCCTCCAGCTTGTTGTAGATGGCGTATTCGGAGCGGAACCAACTGAAGCCGCCGTTTTTCCTGGTCTCCGTGATGTAAACCTTGCCGCCGGCGTTCAGTTCGTCCGGGATGCGGTAATAGGAAAGGCTGTCCGCCTGCAGGCTCAGCGAATCGTTGTTCACCCGGACGTTGCCGTCAAGGCGGGCGATCTTTTGCAGGTCGAAGATCAGCGCCCGGTCGCTTTTGAATTCCGTGGTTCCGTACCAGAAATGCACCTTGCCGCTCAGTTCCATCACCTGTTCGTCGTTGACCTTGGTCAGGAAGAGCTTGTCCGAATGGACCACGCGCAGCTGCTCCGTCAGTTGCTGTCCCGCCAGCGCGGTGATCAGCAGCAGGAACAGGCTACCAATCCAGATATTCCTGGCCAAAGAAGCCCTCGGCGGAAACGCTGTCCATTTCCGTGGGATAAATGCTGAGGTTGGTGCGCAGGTTCTTGCCCCGCAAAACGTTGCCTTCCCGGATCAGCGTCACCCTGTCCGGCGCGATGATCTCGTCCACGTTGCGGTCCCAAGTCAGGCGGGTGGTGTTGACCTCTCCGCCCGGCGATTTCAGGATCACGTGGCCATGGGCGTGGATCAGGTTTCGCGCGTCGTCGACGATGGTGCTGTCGGCCTTGAGCAGCGTGGGTTCCTTCTCCTTTTCGTTGAAGGCGGTGATGTCCACCTGATAGGCGTTGAGCAGACGTTTGTCGTAATAGCGCTCAATCTTGGCGGCTTTGAGGATGTAGTCCACCTTGCCCTTGTTGAATTCGATGATCGTTACGTTCGTGCTGGTCTCATCCGGCAGGCTTTTATCCATGACTGCCGAAGGGGCGTCGAGCCGGTTGGATTTGCCGCAACCTGCCAGGACAGCCAGCAGCAGGCTAAAGGCTGCTATTGAGATAAGCGGCAACCGCTTGCTCATAGATCCCTTTGTTGACCAGGACGTATTCGATGCATTCGCGCACCGCGCCACGTCCGCCGCTGTTGCTTGTGACGTGGTCCGCCAGTTGCCGGATGTTGAGAGCGGCATCGGCCGGACAGACCGAGATGGCGGCGTTGAACATCGCCGGGATGTCGTTCCAGTCGTCGCCCATATAGAGCACATTGCTAAAATCGAGTTTTTGTTCTGCCAGCAGGTCTTTCAGGCATTGCAGTTTGTCAGGAATCCCCTGAAAGAGGAAATTGATCTTGAGATCCTGGCAGCGGCGTTCCAAAACTGATGATTTGCGGCCGGTAATGACCGCGGTTCGCAGCTCGGTTTGGCGCAGCAGGAGGAAGCCCATCCCGTCGTGGGCGTCGAAGTTTTTTGCTTCGTTACCTGCGCTGTCGTAGATGATTTTGCCTTCGGTAAGCACGCCGTCGCAATCGAAGACCAGGAGTTGGATCCTGTCCCAGTTGAGTTTCGGTTTGTAAGGTTTGCTGATCTTTTTCAGCATATCTATTCCTCCGTAAGTGACTCAAATACTTTAATACAGCCTTCCAGCAAGGACCGCAGCTCTTTCAGCGGAAGCATGCTGGCAGCATCGCTTTTGGCTTGGGACGGCTGGGGATGCGTCTCCAGAAAGATTCCGCGGACTTTTCCAGTCGCGATGGCAGCCCGGGCCAGCATTGCCGCGTACTGGGGAGTGCCGCCGGATGTGGTTCCCGAGCCCGGCAACTGCAGGGAATGCGTGACATCGTAGACCACCGGATAGCCAAATCCGGCCATGACCGCGAAAGAGCGAAAATCCACCACCAGATTGTGATAGCCGAAAGAGCTGCCCCGCTCGGTGAGCAGGACCCGCTGGTTGGCGCCGGCCTTGAGGGCGGCCTGGAACATGTCTTCCGGAGCCAGGAACTGTCCCTTTTTGATGTTCACGATCTTTCCCGTTTCCGCCGCGGCGGCGATCAGTTCGGTCTGGCGGCAGAGAAAGGCCGGGATCTGCAAAATGTCGCAAACTTCGGCGGCCGCAGGGACTTCCGCGCGTTCGTGCACATCTGTCAGCAGGGGCAGGCCAAACTCTTTTTTGATCTCTGCCAATGCCGTCAGTCCCGCTTCTTGCCCCGGACCGCTGTAAGAATCGATGGAGCTGCGGTTGGCCTTTTTATAGGAGGCCTTGAACACGACCGGCAGGCCTAGATCGTGTTGGATCCGGACCAGTTCGGCAGCGATCTCCCGCATCACGGAAGCCTCATCCACGACGCAGGGTCCGGCGATCAGGAAGAAGCGGGGGCTTGCTTTCAGCTGTTCGTATAGTTGCATTTAAAGCCTATTTTAGCGTTTTGACCTTTTCCCAGGTAAAATTGCCGTCGTCCCTGCCAAAGTGGCCATAGGCGGCTGTGGAAAGGAAGATCGGCCTTTTGAGATCAAGGTATTCGATGATTCCCTGCACTGTCAAGTCAAAACTTGCGCGGATGAGGCGTTCGATCTCGGCGTCCTTCATCTTGCCGCTGCCATAGGTGTCCACCATCAGGGAGACCGGCTCCTTTTCGCCGATGACGAAGCTGAACTGGATCAGGCATTCGTCCGCAAGCTGCGAAGCCACCACGCTTTTGGCGATGTGGCGGGCCATATAGGCGGCGCTGCGGTCGACCTTGGTGGCGTCCTTGCCGGAGAAAGCTCCGCCGCCGTGTTGGGCCCAGCCGCCATAGGTATCTACGATGATCTTTCTGCCGGTGAGGCCGGTGTCCGCGGCCGGACCGCCATCTTCCCATTCATCGAGGGGATTGATCTTCACCTGGTAGTCATCGGCGCGGAAGGTGCTGCAAGAGTCGCTTTCCATCTCTTCGATGGTGGGGATGATCACTTTTGTGCGGATAGATTCTTTCATCGCAGCGAAATCGGCTGCCTCCAGATGCCTGTGATGCGTGGAGATAACCACCGTCTCGACGGAGATCGGGGTACGTCCGCAATAGCGCAAACTGACCTGGGACTTGGCGTCGGGCAGCAGGTTGGGGATACCGCCGTTCTTGCGGAACTGGGCCAGGTTTTGCAGGAGTTTGTGCGCCATGGCGATCGGGACGGGCATCAGGTGCTTGGTCTGGTTGCAGGCATAGCCGAACATCAGGCCTTGGTCGCCGGCGCCGGGATTTTCCTCCAGCTTGCCTTCCTGGGCGTGCAGGTAGTTTTCGATCTGGCAATTGTGGTCAAAACCGATTCCCGGCTGGACGTAGCCGATGTCGGAGATCACTTTGCGGACCAGCGGTTCGGGATCGATCCGGACCTTGCTGACCGAGGATATTTCCCCGGAGATGACCACGCGGTCTTTGGTGCAGAGCGTTTCGCAGGCTACTTTGGAAGTTTTGTCGGCGGCCAGGTAGGCGTCCAGGACGGCGTCCGATATCTGGTCGCAAACCTTGTCCGGATGGCCTTCCGAGACCGATTCGGAGGTGAACACGTATTCGTTTTTGTCGCAGGGCTTGTTCACGTGTAAGGCTGTCATATTCTATACTCCTATGTTGTTTCTTATCCTTGGCGGCGGCAGCCCTTTCCGGATAAAAAAAACCCGGCGCTAAAGCCGGATGGAGTCATTATCCGCACTTTAGCACATTTTTTACGCGGAGCAAAGGGCAAATCGCCGCAAATACAAAAAATGGTACATCTCCGGGGATTCGAACCCCGGACCCACTGATTAAGAGTCAGTTGCTCTACCAGCTGAGCTAGAGATGCACGCTTACGCGCAAGGAATTTCCCGGCGCCCGGGCTGTCAAGCGAAAAGAGTCAAGCTGGCTTCAGATGGCGCGTTCCAGCCAGGGCAGCGGATCCGGTTCCCGCGGAGCCGTGATTTCCGGAAGCAGGGGCGGCAGGGGCTTTGGCCAGGCTTTCTGTTTGGCGTTTTCCTGCTGCACCGTGGTCCAGGCCAGGTTTTGCAGGTAAGCCGCCTCAGTCGCTGCGATGCCGGCGGGATAGTAGCTATTGCCAACGGGATTGACGTTCCAGATCTCGGCCAGCATCAAACAGGCGACCAGATAGGTGCCGTAAAGGCTGGGATGGTAATTGTCCGGCGCGTAGAGGTTGAAAGCCAGCGAATCGTCCAGGGCGTTGTGGTAGGCCACTCCGGCCGGCACCACCGGGGCGTCCAGATAGGCACCGATGTAATAGTAGGCGTCGCGGATGGGCACATACATTTCCGGGTTGTTTTTCCAGGCCCAGGTCATGTAAAATCCGGTCAGCGCCCCCGCCTGGTTGATCACGTCGTTGAGCAGGATGGAGTACTGGTAAAAAAGGTCCGGATCGTTCATAGGCCGGCTGCTCTGCTCCTGCAGGATCACCAGGTCCCAATTGCCAGTCCGGATGGCGTTCAGCGTGTTGGCGTCGTTGTAATGCTGCTCCAGAGTGTAGCCGCCCACGGTCCGGTCCTCCACCACGACGTTCCATTCGGGATGGATGGCGTTCATCAATAGTTGCAGGTGCGTGTCCACGCCGTTGTTGAAATAGGTGTGGCTGTTTCCCACCAGCAGCACGCGCCGGCTTTCTTCGTAGGGCAGACCCCAATTGACCACGACTTCCAGGCCGCCCGGCACGAAATGCAGGGTGATATAGACTGTTGTCGTCTCGCCCGGGCGCACCGTTCCGGTTCCCGATCCGGCCGCGATCAGGGTCGAATCCTCGAACACGCCGACGTCGATCGCGTAACTGCCGATCTCGAGGTCCTCAAAGGTCCCGGAGGCCGTATTGCCCGTGATAGGCAGATCCATCTGGTCAGAAAAATCGCCCCTGGTGATGGTCACCTCTACCTGCGTGACGTTGAAACCGTGCGCCACGGCCGGCTCCAGATTGATCTCGACCGGCATCCTGCCTTTGTCGGGGGGATTGGTGTGATGATGCTCGCAGGCCATAAAGGTCAGCAGCAGCGCGAATAAGAGAAAGGAGATTTTTTTCATCTTCGTTCCTTATGATTAGGTTTAATCGTTTGGGAAATCAACCGCCTATAAAAATAGTGCCGGAAGCTGATCAATCTACAGATTTGCATACCCGGAAACCTATCTTGTAGTTATTGGTGGTGGCATAATCGGCCCGACGGGATGTGACAGCGCAAGTGGGGGCATCGCTAACCCAGCTGCCTCCGCGTCCAGTGCGATAAATGCCGGCATTTTGGTCCCAGCACCATTCCCAGAGGCCTCCGCTCATGTCATAGGTTCCCAGTTCGTTGGGATCTTTTGTTCCGACGAGGGGCGCCGAGCTGTGGTAGGCCCCCCAGTTATCCAAATACCAGCCCACGCTGTTCAGGTCGTTGCCTCCGCTGTAGGTGTAGCCATGGGTTTGCAAGCCGCCCCGGGCCGCGTATTCCCACTCCGCTTCGGTGGGCAGGCGGAAACCGTCGGCGCCAAAGTCGCAACTGACATTCACGTGGTTGGAACTGTCCGTATTCCAGCCGGAAGGCCAGTTGTCGGGATTGGTGCCGTAGTCCAGATAGCTGTAGCAAGGCGTGAATCCGGCCCACAAACTGCGCCGGTTGCAGTATTCGATGGCGTTGAACCAACTCACGTAATAGACCGGGTAATTGCTCCCCACTCCGTAGCTGTGGGCGGGATTCGTACCCATCACGGTTTGATAGTCAAGCTGGTCCAGTTCAAATTTGTCGATGGCGAAGGAGGCCACGGTCAGGTCGGGGGCAAAGAGCCCGTCCAGGGGGTGGATCGTCCCTCCCTGCACAAAAACGAAATCCTCCGGCAGAACTATCTGGTCTTTGTAGGCGGTGACGTAGTAAAAAACCTTTCCGAAGGTAGCCGCTGCTCCCAGATGAATGTAACTTGTGACCGCAACATCCGCCAGATGCGTAAAAGATCCTGAAGCCGCGTTGGGCTCCGGAGCGGAAAAAACGCCATAGCCGTCCGGGACAAGCGGGCTGCTGTTGACATCCGTCGTGACCGGAGACCAGGAAAGGCTGACATCGGTTCCCGAAACAGCAATCACCAGGTTTTCCGGCGGGACGGGAGTTTCTGTGCGCTGCGGTGTTAGTTGATCCGGCCGAACGGCGGTTTCGGCAGCGAGGGCTATTACTGTCAGAATGATCGTGATCACAACAAACGAGGTTTTCTTCATAATCTTCCCTTTTTCAATAATATTGGCAGCCCGAAAACGGACTTTGACGCCAGGCACAGGCAATATTGCGGGAGGCTGGAGGAAAACTGCGCAGACCAGGATCTTACAGTGGCTGGCGGCGTTTGGCCGTCACGTCTCTCCGCAACGATTGCCGGTGGCTCCGAAAGCGACGGAACCCTGGCTGCCATTTGTTTCATTATTCCTCCAAAGCAGTATCTGATCGTCTGCGCCAGATCCCATTTAATAAAATTCATTCTACGCATCCGTGAATAATATGTCAAGTTCAATCTTGGGCGGACCCGCCCAACACAGCTACCAGCAAAATATCATTCAGTGGTTTTTCCGCGTCAAGCGTTTAGCGGTCTCGGAAATTCGGTATTGCCGGCCGGAGTTGCCAACCACAGCCTGCGCCATGGAAAAATCTCGCGTATCTAATTCACTGTCGTATTTACCTCCCTGATCCTGTTGCTCGGAGCCTGGCCGAGTAGAAAATCAGTCTGGTCTTGGAGTCTGCGCCAGGTTTGGGGGCAGACCTGTTTGGATCATGCAGCCACAGCGAATATTGATTTCTAATCTGCGGGGAAAAACTCTCATCCCAATTGAGTGGTTAAGCAGTGTAACCATCCAGAGTGGGTTCGCTGGATCCATTTGCATCGCGGCCGCTGATCGCAGCTCAGGCATCTTCGCCACCTGCACACAAGCGAAGTTCGGCGGCGCAATTACCTGGCATTACGGGATCATTACTAAATATCAGCTCATTAAGTTTGAAAGAGGAGCCAAAAGGAAAACTGTCATTTTTGGTTATATCTACATCCTATATGAATGCTGGCAATTAGATTAGTAATATCATTCTGCTATGTAATTAATATTTATCTTGACAAGAATGCCCGTTTACTTTATATTAATAAAATAGAATGTCAGTATTTGGCTTGTAAGCTCTCAGGTTATTACTGCAAAGGGTTTGGAGCAAAGGAGTAGAGGATGAAATTAATTTTTATCATGCCATTGTTAGTATATTTAGCAATCAATTTTTACCGCAATGTCGACCGAAAAGATTGGTGGCACTGCTCAAGCCGACAGGGAAATCACCGGGGTAGCTCGGAGCTAGTAGATATTCAGTATGCGAACAATCAGGTAGATACAGCCATAAGTATAGGAGTATTATCATGAAAACCATAATTATTTGTTTAATCATTATCGTTTGTTTCGGTATGGCCTACACTCAAACGACACCGGATTGGCTATGGGTGGAAAGTACAGGCGGAAACGGCAGGGGTTGCGGTAATGGCATCGCCACGGACAATAGCGGAAACAGCTATGTTACCGGATATTTTGAAGGAACGACCAATTTCGGAGATACCATTCTGAATAGCAGCGGTGGAAGAGACATGTTTGTCGGCAAGAAGGATAGTTCCTTTTCAAACGGAAACTGGCTGTGGATAAAACGCGCCGGTGGTACAAGTTTATGCTATGGAAGGGGTATCTGCATCGATAGTAGCGGAAACTGTTATATAATCGGTTATTTTCGAGATGTCGCAACTTTTGGCACCCTCACACTTACCAGCAGCGGAGGATACGATATCTTTATTGCCAAACTTGATACCAATGGTAACTGGCTCTGGGCAAAGCGAGCCGGAGGATCAGGCAATGATTATGGCTACGGTATTTCTACCTACAGCAGCGGCGATACATATATAACCGGGATGTTTGAAGATGCTGCGGTTTTCGGATCTACAACACTGACCGGCGCAGGAGTAAGCGATATCTTTGTTGCTAGGTTGGATACCAGCGGAAACTGGCAATGGGCATCTCGCGCAGGAGGTACATACAATGATGGCGCAAATTCGATTGCCGTCAGGGGACCCAATGTATATTTGACGGGATATTTTTTCGGTTCAGCAACCTTTGGTTCCTACACATTGACAAGTGTTATAAATACTACTTCCGAGATGTATGTTGCCGCGATCAGTACCAGCGGCAGCTGGCTCTGGGCAAAACGAGCAGGATCAACATCTAATGAAAGCGGCTGCGGCATCTCCACTGACAGCAGTCTGAATTGCTACGTGACTGGTTACTTTCAAGGCACCGTCTCTTTCGGTACGACCTCGTTAACCAGTAGCGGTGGCAAGGATGTATTCATCACCAAACTTGATAGCAGCGGCAACTGGCAATGGGCACTACGCGCGGGCGGGACAAGTGATGATTTGGGATGGGCAATTTCAACCGGCGTTGACAGTGCTTTGTTTATAACCGGTTGTTTTAATGGGACCGCCAGTTTTGGCACCACTTCACTTACAAGCGGAGGATATGAAGATGTATTTATTGCCAAACTGACGACATATGCTTTCTGGAATTACGCTCTGCGCGGGGGAGGCGCCGGTAATGACGAGGGTGTCGGAATATCCTGTGATGGAACTAATATTTGTTACACTACTGGTTTTTTTACGGGAGAAGCGGGATTTGGGTATTGGGTAACTGGCAGCGGAGAATCAGAGATGTTTTTAGCCAAGGAATATGGAGGATCTTGGTTTTGGGGTTTGGGATCCTTTGGACAAACCAACGAAACAGGCACTGATATCTCGACAGACAGCAGCGGGAATAGTTATGTAACCGGAAATTTCCAAGGCGTTATTACTTTTGGAACCACTAAACTTCCAAGCGCTGGAGGTAAATATGATATCTTTATCGCCAAACTTGATGCGAATGGTAACTATCTTTGGGCCAAACGTGCAGGAGGGGCTTTTGAAGATGTTGCCTGCGGCATTGACGTCGATAGCAGCGGCAACTGTTATATAACTGGCTATTTTAGCGGAACTGCAGTTTTTGGTTCCACATCCCTTACAAGCAGCGGTAACACGGAAATATACGTCGCCAAACTCGACTCAAATGGCAATTGGCTTTGGGCGGTAAAAGCCGGGGGAGCATATCAAGACCACGGTTATGGAATAGCAGTAGATACCGGCGGTAACGCATATGTCACGGGGAATTTCAATACTATAGCCACTTTTGGTGGCATCACACTACCTTATTGGGGAAGTTATAATAATGTATTTGTAGCCAAAATCAGCCCTAACGGCACTTGGCTGTGGGCAACACCAGCTGTTTCAGAAGCTGTTTATGTTGCGGCATACGGAATTGATCTCGATTCAAATGGAAATATCTACACCACCGGCCAAATTGAAGCAACCACGATGTTTGGCAGCATCGAGTTAGATGCCGGCTTATATGGGGTCGATATTTTTGTGGCCAAGATGGATGCGAGCGGTAATTGGCTCTGGGCAAAAAAAGCCGGAGGAGCACCCTCTGACAAAGGCTGCGGCATTTCCACCGATAGCTATGGAAATTGTTGGGTTACAGGCTTTTTTGGGGGAACTGCAAGTTTCGGTACAACCTACCTTACTTGCAGCGGAACAACTGATATATTTGTATGTAAACTGGATACCAATGGAAACTGGATTTGGGCTGTACGCGCCGGGGGATCTGGCAGCGATGAAGGCACAAGCATCACCACTGATACTTTTGGGGCTTGTTATATAACCGGTGATTTTCAGCAAACCGCTGCTTTTGGCTCCCTAACGGCTACCAGTTGGGGAGAAAAAGATATCTTTGTAGCCAAATTCAACGGTTATTGGCTCTGGGCTGAAGAAGCAGGAGGATCTGATGACGATATGGGTTTGGGTATATCTATGGATAACTTTGGATATTACTATGTCACGGGGTTTTTTAATGGCTACTCTCATATCGGTTCTATCCATCCTGAATGGTACGGAGGTGATGATATCTTTGTGGCTAAAATCTCAAATCCTTCAGGATCGGGTGTGCCATTGGCTCCGCAAAATCTGATCATCTCACATAGCGGGAGCAGTATCATTCTGCAATGGTCACCTGTCACCCAGGACACAAACGGTCAACCAATCACTCCAGATAGCTATCGAGTCTATTATCGAGCTTCTCCATACGGAATCTTCAGTGCTATCGGATCCACAGCCAACACTCAATGGTCACATACGACTTCTAATTCTCAAGGATTCTACAAGGTTACGGCAATTTTTGAGATAGAATAACTTTTGTCCAATGTCCTTTGTGGAACCCCAACAACGGTACTTCCAATGTGACCGTGTCAGACTTCTGGCTTGGCAAGCACGAGGTGACCCAGCCCGAATTCACGGCGGTTATGGGCTACATTCTTTTCTATTTCACTGGGGTCCTCAACGGTCCGGAGTAGCAGGTCCCTTGGTATTTTGGCTTCGAATACGGCAGCCGCTTTTGCTTTTTCATTGATTGTCGGCTTTAGTTTCCGCGGAGGAACTCCCATTTTCATTCCAGCCCAGTCAAAAATCCAGATTCTTAATGACCCTTAGCAAAGCTTAGTTTATATCTTCCCAGATCCCATGCCAAACCCGGGATGGCCAGACTTACCCGCTTTAGTAAAGTGGATCTTTTTTCTTTTGCTCCTTACTATCAATACGGGATCAATACGGGATCAATACGGATTTCACCCGTAATGATCCCGTATTGATCCCGTATTGATACTGAGGGCCATGTTATTGGGAGAAGTGGAGTTTGTTGCGCGTAATCATATGTGGTTTTATTGGTTAATTACGGCAATTGTCCAAATTGTATGGTAGGCATTGAGCATTTGTGAGCGGTAACCCTTTAAAGTATACACCCTGCAGCTCGTCAAGGGAATAGTCTCTGAACATATCACAGAGGATAGGTAACAGCATTAATTTGGTAGGAGATAAGTCAGATCTTTCATCATTCAGCAGTTGGACCGGGGACTTCATCATTCTGTTTCGGTTTGTTCTGAAGAAGTTGAAGTAGATGTTGTAGTCAGTGCTTAGGCTGAAGAACCTTGGCAGGCTGGTAAAGTCCTCGATCTTGAGGAACTCGTTTTCCACCAGTTTATGAAAGGTTTCGACATCGCTGTTGAAACGCGGAGAGGCAGGTGGGATCACATCATGGTTAACGGCTAGGGAGACAGATTGTTGGAACAAGGTCACGGAATAGTGCAGCCGGTCAACGAATTCCCGGCCATTGTCAGTTTGCAGGGTAACCCTGGCCAGATCGATCCCTGCTTCCCTCAGATGATGCAACAGATACACGGCAAAGATAGATGTGGCCTTGTCATCCAAATAATTGGAGTAGGCCATGAACAGCCAGCCTGTTTTGTAATCCCTGGCCGTCAGAAGATACTTTGGCATGTCGCCGCGAACGTAGGCAGGGTAACATTCCGGGATGTCATTGAGGTATTTGGCATCCAGTTGTATCTTCTCGAAAGGCCGATACTGGGCCCTGACCAGACTCATATCCTTGCGGCGTTGCCACTTGGTGGGGGGCTTGTCCATCAAGCCATTCTGCCTGATGATCTTATGGACCGTCTTGGCAGAACAGGACAGGTTCAGGTTTTCCACGATCCTGCGGGCTCCCAGCTTGTTTTTGGTCTTGATTCGATACTCAATTATCCGCTCAGCCGTTTCAGCAGGGGTCTTGAGAGGATGGTTCTGGCCGACCCGGCTTTGATTCTTAAGAGATTCCGGATCTCCCCCTTCTAAGTAACGCCGCAGCCAAAGACTGACGGTTTTCCTGGTTGTGCGATACTCTCTGGCACAGGCTGAGATCCCGTGATCCATGGCAAAGCGGACCATCTGGTACCGCAACATAAGGCTTGACTGTTTCCCGCTAATCAATTTCTTGCATTCCATATAGTTGAACATGCGTGCCAGACTTTCTAGCCTCTAGATTTCTGGCACGAATTTCTTTTACCTCATAGGGCGACAACTCCACCCAAGTTGTTCCATAACATGGATTTATTTCCTGTAAGATCACTACAGTTTCTGCCATCTTCTTCCTACTCGCTATCTGGAGCTGATCTCCCTGGTTACTTTTAAGGGTTACTCTCCAGGCATTGAGCATTTGTAAATCGGGTGACTAAAAAGAAATTTCTCTTTCAAACCAAGTGGATCAGCCCCGGCGGGGCGACATCCCATAGCAGCGGGTGCGCAGCGACACAGGGCCCGCACAAACCAGCGAAGCGAGTTTGTGGGGGCGTGGAGCAAGCCCCCCGAAACGGATATCGCATAGTTGGACAGAGCCCGGAGGGCGCGACACACATTACACACAAAAATTCTCCGCCAAGCCCCGGCGGGCGACCCATAATACTACGTTGCCACTGAGTTTTTTTTATGCCGCATCCTCCGGGGTTGCCTTTAAAGGTTGGTACTCAAATTCGGGAGGCTTCGCTCTCAATCCCGCAAAACGCTTTGCTCCTTTGCGGGGACCTCGTTTGCTGCGCACCCGCCGCTATGATCTGACGCGCCCTCGGGGGCTTGCTGACACCAATCGAGAATAAGTTTTTTTTGGCTCAAGTTCAATTAGAGTGGGTTGCTAGATCATAAAGAAAAATCTCGACCTGACATTCCAGCGCTGGCCGGAATCCAGATCTTTTATTACCAATGAGTTACGCTGAGTTTTTGCCCTCGTGGATGAAAACCATGGACGCATCCCCCGATATGACAAAATTCTTTGTAAATGGCTGACATATAAAGAACTGGATCCCAGCCTGCGCTGGGATGACAGGGGCGCCTGCGCTGGGATGACAACTCTCGAGGCTATAGATACCCGCCATAAATAAACAAGAGCCTCTATTTTTACGATTACCCACTCGGTTTGAAATAGTGCCAAAAAATAACTTGACAACTTTTCCCAGTTACTGAATTATGTATTTGGTGAAAATGATTCCGGCGACGGAATATCAGTATAGATCGTCAATGACCCTGAGGACCGCCCTTTAGCGGATGCGGTCCCGTGTCGGGTGCGAGTATCGGGTTCATTTTCACCCGGCAGAGCAGTGAACCCCTAAAGGGAGTTTTGATTATGAACAAAGTTGTTGTCTTCTGCCTGGTCCTGGCGCTCGCCGCGCTCACGTCGCTGGCCGCCCAAGCCCAACTCTTCAACCAACCTTACCAAACCACGGGCAACGCCTACAGCAGCTCCTATGGGGGAAATACCCCCGCCAATTATGAGGTCGCGGACAACTTCTCCGGGGTGAACGAACCGATCACCAGCTGCGTGTTTTACGGCGTCACCGGTATTTACGACGATGGCTGGACGCCTGCCCCACCCAATCCGGTAGAGCCCTTCTTCATCAAATTCTATGCTTATGAGGAAGAACTGGTCACGTTTGACCACGGTGCTATAGCTCCTTCCACAGGGACCTACACGGTCAGGCTGTTTGATTCCTTCGGCGATGGCTGGTACACCAACACGCTGGATGTTTACGTCAATGGTATCCTTGCGTTGGACGACATCACTCTGGCTGATGGCTATGGACCCCAGGATTACACTTTTTCCGCCACGGCCGGGGATAACATCGTCACTGTCTATTACTCTGTTTACTGGGGCTATGAGAACTGGTATCAGATCCTCGATCCCGCCCTGAATGTCATCGCGCAAGACGGGGATAACACCCAGGCGATGTGGCCCACTGGCTTGGGATACCTTCCCCTGCCGGCGATCACCGCCCCCGCCACTGGAACCTACACCGTGAACCTTTACGACGGCTATGGCGACGGCTGGGACAGAGGAAGGATGGATGTGTATGTCAACAACGTCCTGGTCCTGAACAATATCTCAGTGGCCAGTGGCACGGGCCCTGCGGTCTTCACCTTCGCTGCCAGCGTGGGCGACCAGATCTGCACGGTTTATACCGGGGGCGATTATCCTGAGGAGAACTGGTATGAGATATTCGATCCCGACCTGGTTGAGATTGCCCAGGACGGGGATGGATCCACAAAGCCCACCGGCTTCGGATCTGTGACCGCTTACCTGGTGTTAGAGCCGGCGTGGGCGTCCCCGGTCCATTCCTGGATTCTGAACGCGACTGCCACTTATCAAGGTACTTGGACAGGCTGGGGACTCTACAAATTCGCAGTGGACCTGCCTATCCCAGTCGATATGGCCACAGGCTGGTTCTCCGCGCAGATCAATTGCCCCGGCGGATCCGGGCAGTGGTTCCTGTGGGTGGATTCCAGTGTGGGTGACAGATCATTCCACCAGCACACGGGCGGCGGCAAAGCAAATCCGCTGCTGGCCTCGGTCTCCGCTTCCGGCGCGCCGAAAGGCGAACTGACTGGCGACATGTCCTTCGAACTCTGGAACGACGACGGCACCGTGCCCGTGGAACTGAGTTCCTTCACCGCGATTCTGACTTCGGGAAACGACGTCTGCCTGAACTGGGTCACCCAATCCGAAACCAACGTGAGCGGCTATTACGTGCTACGCAACACCACCGAAGACGCCGCCAGCGCCCTGCAAGTGAGCCCGTTGATCGAGAGCACGAACTCTTCCGAAGAGCACCATTACAGTTTCACGGACAGCGAGGTCTTCGAGCCCGGGACCTATTACTACTGGCTGCAAAACAATGATTTCGGCGGCGGCGTGGCCACCCACGGGCCCGTGAGCGTGAACATCTCCGAAACAGCCGGGGAGGTCACGCCCGAACTCCCGGTGGTTACTGCGTTGCAGTCCATCTACCCCAACCCCTTCAATCCCAACGCCATCATCCCCTTCAGCGTGGCCAAAACCGCCACGGTGGAGATTAAGGTCTTCAACGCCCGCGGCCAGTTGATGCGCCATTTCGGATTGGCGGAACGCGCCCCCGGAAACTATCAGATCGCCTGGGACGGCAAGGACGCCAGCGGCCGCGAATGCGGCAGCGGAGTGTATTACTTCGTGATGCGCGCCGGCTCCGAGACCTTCCAGCGCAAAGCGATCATGCTTAAATAACTCCTCCAATGGAAAGCTAGAAATGAAGCCCGGTCTCCCAGCCGGGTTTTTTTCAAACTCAGGTTCCTTTACTGTGAAAAAGCCCAGAGGGCTGACTCGTCAGGCAATATTCGAATTACCCACTCGGTTTGAAAGAGTGCCTTTTTTGGCTTAAGTTCAATTAGAGTGGGTTGCTAAATCATGAAGAAAAAGCTCGACCCTGTCATTCCAGCGCAGGCTGGAATCCAGATCTTTTATTACCAATGAGTTACGCTGAGTTTTTGCCCTCGTAGATGAAAGCCATGGATGCGTCCCCCGACATGACAAAATTCTTTGTAACTGGTTTATATTAAAAGAACTGGATCCCAGCCTGCGCTGGGATGACACGGGCGCCTGCGCTGGATTGACAATTCTAGAGGCTATAGATACCCACCATAAATGAACAAGAGCCTCTATTTTTACGCTTACCCACTCGGTTTGAAAGAGAGCAAAAAGAAAAGGGGCGGACATCTTTCCGCCCCGTCAGGGATGCTATGTCAGCCCAAGGAGTTTCAGCCCAGCTGTTTGATCACGGCTTTGCCGGGATAGATGGCGCTGGCGCCGAGTTCCTCCTCGATGCGGAGCAGTTGGTTGTATTTGTCCACGCGTTCGCTGCGGGAGAGCGATCCGGTTTTGATCTGGCCGGTGTTGAGCGCCACGGCGAGGTCGGCGATGAAGGTGTCTCCGGTTTCGCCGCTGCGGTGTGAGACCACGCAGGTCCAGCCGGCTTTGTGGGCGGTGTTGATGGCGTCGATGGTTTCGGTGACGCTGCCGATCTGGTTGAGTTTGATCAGGACGCTGTTGGCGGCGTTTTCGGCGATACCGCGTTTGATGATCTCCGGATTGGTGACGAAGATGTCGTCGCCGACGAGCTGTATTTTCTGGCCGAGGGTTTCGTTCAGTTTTATCCAGCCTGACCAGTCGTTTTCGGCCAGTCCGTCTTCCAGAGAAACGATGGGGTATTTTTCCACCATTTTTTGATAGTAGGCGATCATGGCCGCGGAATCGAGCAGAGTGCCTTCAAAGGCGTATTTTCCGTCTTTCCAGAAGCTGGAGGCGGCGGAATCGAGGGCGATGCAGACGTCTTTGCCGGGGACGTAGCCCGCGGCGGAGATGGCTTCCACGATCACGGCCAGGGCGGCCTCGTTGGATTCCAGGTTGGGCGCGAAACCGCCTTCGTCGCCGACTCCGGTGGCCAGTCCGCGTTTTTTGAGGATGGCCTTGAGGGCGTGGAAGGTTTCGGCGTTCATGCGCAGGGCTTCGCGGAAGGTTTTTGCGCCCAAGGGCATGACCATGAATTCCTGGATGTCCACGTTGTTGTCCGCGTGGGCTCCGCCGTTGATGATATTGCTCATCGGGACAGGCAGGACGCGGGCGTTGACGCCGCCCAGATAGCGGTAAAGCGGCATGTCCAGCTCGATGGCGCTGGCCCGCGCGGCGGCCATGGAAACGGCCAGGATGGCGTTGGCGCCGAGTTTGGCTTTGTTGGGGGTTCCGTCCAGATCGAGCAGGACGCGGTCGAGAATATTTTGGGCGGTCGCTTCCATTCCGGTGAGGGCGGGAGCGATGATCTTATCGATGTTGTCCACGGCTTTGAGGGTGCCTTTGCCGCCGTAGCGCGCCTTATCGCCGTCGCGCAATTCGATGGCTTCGCGTTCACCGGTGGAGGCTCCGCTGGGCACGGCCGCGCGGGCAACCACGACGCTGGCGAGCTGGATGTCCGCTTCCACGGTGGGATTACCGCGTGAATCCAGTATTTCCCTTCCCTTGATAAAGACAATTTCAGACATTGAGGGTTACTCCTTGTTTAGGTTCTATTTTTGAAAGATGTTGGCCAGGGTCTTGACGGAGCCGAGCAGGGCGGATGACTCGTAAGGGATGACGACGGTCTTGTCGCCCTGTTTGGTGACTTCCTGGAAGGCGGCGACGTATTTGAGGGCGACCAAATATTGGGCGGGGTCGGTTCCAGTGCCCTTGACTGCTTCCGCGATCAGGTTGATGGATTTGCGTTCGGCTTCGGCGACCAGCAGTTTGGCTTGGGCTTCACCATCGGCGCGGGCGATCTTGGCCTGTTTATCACCGTCGGCGACCCGGATCTGGAATTCGCGTTCGGCGTCGCCGGTGAGGATCTTGGCGCGTTTATCGCGTTCGGCGCGCATTTCCTTTTCCATGGCGACCCGGATCTCTTCCGGAGGCAGGATCTCCTGCAATTCGACGCGGTTGACCTTGACGCCCCACTTGTCGGTGGCTTCGTCCAGAATGTCGCGCAATTTGGCGTTGATGGTGTCGCGCGAGGTGAGGGTGTAATCGAGGGTCAGTTCGCCGATCACGTTACGCAGAGAGGTCTGGGTGAGTTTTTCGATGGCCTCGGGGAGGTTTTGGATCTCGTAGACCGACTTGTAGGGATCGGTGACCTGGAAGTAGAGCAGGGCGTTGATGTTGATGGAGACGTTATCGCTGGTGATGACGTTCTGGCGGGGAAAATCATAGACCGTTTCGCGGAGGTCGATGCGGTTTTCCTGCCTTTGGGTGACGACCACGTTGCCGCGGTAGTCGAGTTTGGTGTAGCGCCAGTGGATGGGGCGCATTTTGTCAAAGATGGGAACGATGATGTGGATGCCTGAGTCGAGGGTGCGCATGTATTTGCCAAGGCGCTCGACGATCACCACTTCGGCCTGGCGCACGACAATGATGCCTTTGGAGATCAGGGCGATCACGAAGGCGGCGATGATGAGTCCGAGAATAACACCGATAGTCATAATATCACTCCTTATTGATGAGTTTTTGCCACAATGGCGGAGCCGGGAATTCTGACAAGCAAAAAACCGGGGAAGGAAGCTTCACGAAGATTGCGCTTGACAAATATCAAAACATCTACGGAACATGTCCCTTTCCGGAAACTTATGTAAATCGATCCGGTTATCCCGCTTCACTTTACCGATATAATAGTCCTAAAAAAGGTTTTGCACAACGGGAAAAGAGCGCGGCAAAACGGAGCGGTTTGCGCGGCGGATCCGGCGCCGCGGGACGGTTGAGATAATAGCGAAAATAAAATAGATATTGGAGCACAAATGCAGATCACAAAACTCGAGCAGATGCTGGACATCCTGAAGCCCCTGCCCAACAAGCGGCTGGTGGCGGCCTGGGCGGTCGATCCCCATACTGTCTGCGCCGTACACGAGGCCGTGACCAACGACCTCATCGAAGGCATCCTGGTCGGCGACGAAAAGCAGATCAAGAAGGTCTGCGCCGACGAAAAACTCGATCCTTCGGTCTTCCGCATCGTGCATACGGACAACGACACCGAAGCCGCGAGCAAAGCCGTGGACCTGATCAACGCCGGCGAGGGTGACTTCCTGATGAAAGGCCTGCTCAGCACCGACCGCTACATGAGGGCCATCCTCAACAAGGAAAAAGGCCTGATGGAAAACGGCGCCATCCTTTCCCACGTGACCGTGGCCGAAGTGCCGACCTACCACAAACTCCTCATCTTCGGCGACGTCGCGATCATTCCGCTGCCCGACCTGGCGCAGAAAGTGGCGATCACGAACTATTTGATCAAAGTGGCGCATTTCCTCGGCATCGAAAAGCCCAAGGTGGGCATCCAGGCCGCGTCCGAACAGACCTTGCCGAAGATCCCCTCCTGCGCGGACGGCGCGATCATCGCCAAAATGGCCCAACGCGGCCAGATCAAGGGCGCGACCGTGGAAGGGCCGCTGGGCTTCGACCTGATCGTGGATAAGGAAAGCGCCCGCATCAAAGGCGTCCAGAGCGAAGTTTGCGGCGATGCCGACTGCATCCTCTTCCCCAATATCGAAGCGGGAAACACTTTCTACAAATCGATCGTCAAACTGATGAACGGCGAACTCTGCGCCATCGTGATGGGCGCCCGGGTTCCCTGTGTGCTTACTTCGCGCGGCGACAGCGAAAAATCCAAACTCTACTCCCTCGCCCTGGCCGCCATGCTGGCCTGATGTAAAAAGATGGAAGAGATCAAGTCTTTGGGTCAGCTGGCTGAACAGGTCAAGGCCAGCGGGACAAAAACCCGCATCGCCGTGGCCGCGGCCGAGGACGCCCATACCCTGGACGCGCTGGGCCGGGCCGTGAAGGAAGGTTTCGTGCGGGCCAGCCTGATCGGGGATAAACGCCGCATCGAGGAACTTTGCGCCAAAGAAAACCTGTGCCAGGGGGATTTTGAGATCATCGACCGGCCGGACGAAACCGCGGCCGTCAACATGGCTGTCCAAATGGTGAAGACCGGCAACGCGGACGCCGTCATGAAAGGGCTGGTGAGCACGGATAAATTCCTCAAGGCGGTCATCCACAAGGAAAAGGGGCTGCTCTTGCCCAAGGCTGTGATGAGCCATGTCTGCGTGCTGGAGATCCCCGCCTACCGCAAGCTGCTCTTTATCAGCGACACCGCGGTGCTGCCCTTTCCCGACCTCGACCAGAAGGCCGCCATGATCAATTACTGCGTGAACGTGGCCCGCGGCTTCGGCATCGAAAAGCCCCGGGTGGCGCTCGTTTCGGCCACCGACAAGGTTATCGGCGCCATCCCCAATACGCTGGAATACGCGCTGCTGGCCAAAATGGCGGAGCGCGGACAGATCAAAAACTGCGTGATCGACGGACCGCTGGACATCTTCCTGGCCTGTGATCCCTCCTCGCTTGCCGTCAAGGGCGTGGACACTCCCATTGCCGGCAACGCCGACATCCTGATCTTCCCCAACCTGGAGTGTTCGAACAGCTTTTACAAGGGGTTGATGCTCTTCGCGGACGGCGAACTGGCGGGCCTCATCCAGGGCACGCAAAAGCCCGTGATCGTGATGAGCCGCAGCGAAAGCGCCCTTTCCAAATATTACAGCATCGCCCTGGCCTGCAAAATGGGAATGGAAAAATGAAGATCGCGATCGCTTCCGACCACGCGGGATTCGAACTCAAAGCCGCGATCATGGCGGCTTTTCCGGAACTCGAGTTCCAAGATTTCGGCACCCATTCAGCCGCTCCCTGCGACTATCCGGACACCGGAGCCCCGGCCGCGTCTGCGGTTGCTTCCGGCCTAGCTGAAAAAGGCATCCTCATCTGCGGCAGCGGGATCGGCATGAGCGTGACCGCCAACAAGGTCAAAGGCATCCGCGCCGCGCTTTGCTGCAATACCGATGTGGCCAGGCTTTCGCGCCGACACAACGACGCGAATGTGCTCTGCCTTGCGGCCAGGTTTACCGCGGTCCCTTACGCCATCGAGATCGTCAAGGCCTGGCTGGAAACGGAGTTCGAAGGCGGTCGCCACCAAAGAAGAATCCAAAAAATAAAAGACATAGAAGGAGAATCCCAGTGAAACACATCCAGATGCAAGATCCTGAGCTCTTTGCGGCAATGTCCGCCGAGTTGAAACGGCAGCGCGAGAACCTTGAATTGATCGCTTCCGAGAACTTTACCTCGCTGGCGGTTATGGAAGCCCAGGGCAGCGTGCTCACCAATAAATACGCGGAAGGCTATCCCTATCGCTGGAGCAAAAAGACTGGCAAGATCAACTACGCCCTCTACGGACGCTATTACGGCGGCTGCGAGTACATCGACGAAGTGGAGCGCCTGGCCATCGAACGCGCCAAGCAACTCTTCGGCGCCGAACACGCCAACGTCCAGCCCCACAGCGGGTCGCAGGCGAACATGGCGGCCTATTTTGCCCTCGTCCAGCCCGGCGACACCGTCCTTTCGCTCGAACTGGCCCACGGCGGACACCTTACACACGGTCATCCGCTGTCCTTCAGCGGCCAGTTTTACAAGATCGTGCATTACCAGGTCAATAAGGACACCGAGCAATTCGATTATGACGAACTCGAGGCCATGGCCAAGGAACACCGGCCGAAAATGATCCTGGCCGGAGCTTCGGCTTATCCGCGCAAGATGGATTTCGCCCGTTTCCGCGAGATCGCGGACCTGGTGGGCGCCAAACTGATGGTGGACATGGCGCACATCGCGGGGCTGGTCGCNNGAATTTGCCAAAGAGATCGACGGCAAGGTCTTCCCCGGCATCCAGGGCGGTCCCTTGATGCACGCCATCGCCGGCAAGGCAGCCGCTTTCCACGAGGCTTTGCAGCCTGAATTCAAGATCTATCAGCAACAGGTTCTCGCCAACGCCCAGGCCCTTGCGAAAGCTCTTAACAACAAAGGCTTCCGGCTCGTTTCCGGCGGTACGGACACGCATCTGATGCTGGTGAACATGGGTACTGAGGAAGAGGGCGGACCCAGCGGCAAGAAAATGGAGGAGTCCCTCGACCTGGCTGGCATCACGGCCAACAAGAACACCGTGCCCTTCGACACCCGCAGCCCCTTCGTGGCCAGCGGCGTCCGGCTCGGAACACCGTCCGTCACGACCCGCGGCATGGGAGCCTCCGAAATGGAAACCATCGCCGACTTCATTAAACGCGTGCGCGACCATCACGAGGAAGAGGAATACCTGACCGCGATGAAGGCCGAAGTCCGCGCCCTTACCGATAAATTCCCGCTCTATTCGGAGCTGTGATGAATGTCCTGATCACCCGCCGGCCACTCTGGATCCCGGGCAAGGGACAAGCCTGCGGGATGTCCGAAACATCCATAAATCCAAGCTATAAAAGCGGCGCAAGCCGTTGAAAGGAGTAAAAACATGAACTTCCTTCTGCAAGCGCAAGCAAACCTTCCCATCGATCCGGCCAAGGTCGGCGAACTCGCCAAGCCGGACTTTTGGGACCGCGTGCTGAAATTCGTGCAGGTAAACGGGATCAACCTGATAGTCGCGATTCTGATCTTTGTGATCGGAAAATGGATCGCCAAGTGGATCACCAACCTCCTGCGCAAGATGATGTCCAAAAAGAGCATGGATACGACGATCGTTTCCTTCCTGGGCAACATCATTTATGCCGTGCTACTGATCTTCGTGATCATCGCCGCCATCGGCAAACTGGGCTTCCAGACCACTTCTCTCGTGGCGATCTTCGGCGCTGCCGGACTCGCTGTCGGCCTGGCCCTGCAAGGCTCGCTGTCCAATTTCGCCGCCGGAGTGATGCTGATCCTCTTCAAGCCCTTCAAACTGGGCGAAACGGTCATCGCCGCCGGACAAACCGGTACGGTGAGCGACATCGGGATCTTCCACACCACCATCGTCACCAGCGACAACCGTAAGATCATCGTTCCTAACACAGCCATCACCGGCGGGCCGATCACCAACTTTTCCGCTCTGCCCACGCGGCGCCTTGAGTTGAATGTCTCGGTTCCCGGAACCACCGATCTGAATCGAGCGCGCGACATCCTGCTGGGCCTCATGAACGCCGATTCCCGCATCCTGAAAAGCCCCGCCGC